>OIGD01000519.1_pt1 | contig 45525 bp, 54 predicted proteins | sample 1582211 | NCBI WGS metagenome assembly OIGD01 (sample SAMN04414078, study PRJEB24778) | human gut metagenome | material: faecal | host: Homo sapiens
GCGGCTGTTCATGGTAAGCCGTTCCGTCTGCGTCAAAATGATGTTGTTCTGAAAATCCGGGTCGATGTAGGGCTTTATAAGCTGCCGCATGGTCTGTTTCCCATGCGCGGGTTTGCTTTTCTGCTCCAAAAACTTTTGGATTGCTTTCTGTAACGCCTGTTCGGTAAGCCGCGCCGCGCCTTCCGAATAGAAGCCGTACTCGCACGCGCCCGTAAAGTCGCCTGCCGTAAACGCCGCGCTGTCATAGCCGCTGCCGCGGTAGGCGTAGACGTACACCGTCGAGCCGTACTTGACCACGCGTATTCTGCCTGTGCCGCCGAGCTTTACCTTGTCGGTAGTAAAGACGACTTTGCCGTCGAGCGCAGCCGTTACTGCGCCGCTCGTAAACGCGATTTTCAGCGTTTTGCCGCCCGATTTCATTATCACGCCGGCTTCGCCCGATTGAATGACCGCCTCACACACGGCTTTTTCCGATTTATGCCTCGAAAAAGCCGTCGCCGCACCGTTGCTTTCCAGCGTAGCGCCGTCGTCGTAACCCTCGGTAAAGCCGTCGGTCGCAAGCGACAGGGCGACTGCGGTAAGGTCGAGCGTAACGTCGTCGTAGCTGAGCAAAAACGCCCTTTCACTCATGCGGAGTGCGAGCGCGTCGATATTTATCTTATAGGAACCCGACGGAAGCGTGGTCGAAAAATCGCCGTTTTTGTCGGTGGTCAGGCGCGCCTTTTCCGCGCCGTCGGCAGAGGATATTATCAGCGTTACGCCCGAGGGCTTGCCGCCGCCGACTACGCTCAACGTGCCGGCTACTCCCACCGCTTCCTTTTTCTCGCGGTACTCGGCTTTTACCGTTGCGTCGAAGTTTATCGTGACCGGCACTCTGCCGTCGGCAGGCAGCTCGCCCGTGTACGGCTCGTCGTTCACCGTCACCGAGAACAGCACATAACCGTCGTCCGGGACGCACAAAACATAAGCCACCGAGCCGTGCGGCGCGGTTTCGGGCGCGGTAGTCGTGCCGTGTGCGGTCGCGATAACCGTAATCGTATGGTCGACGGGCACGAACTTGCACACCGCTTCTATATCTTCGTGAATATCATATACGGTAACCGAACCCGTTTTAGCCGCGGCGGTGTAATCTATGCCGTTCACCGTGAACGAGCCGAGCTTATAAAACTCTTCGGTCGTGATCGTGAAAGTAACTTCGCCGAAAGGCTCGACTTCGGCTGCGGAGGCGGTCACGGTGCCGCCCTCGCCGTAACTTGCGGTAACGGAATACGCCTCTACCGCCTCGAATCCTGCGGTAACGAGCATATCGAATTCGGGCACGAGCGTGAACGTCCCGTCTTTACTCACCTGCGACAAATCCAGAAACTTCGGATCGCTGCCGTCGCTTTTGGCGATTCTCACAAAATCGAGCTTGTAATCGCGATAAGCCGCGACGGTAAACGTCACCTTTTCGCCGCTCTTTACCGACTCCGGCGAAGCGGTGAGCGTGCCACCGCCGCCCTCGACTGCGGTTTTGACGGAATAATACGTTTCGGGCTCGGGAGTTTCAGCTTTTTCGGTAAACGTAGCCGAAATCGTGACGTCGGCGGTCACGTTCTTTATCTCGAACGCGCCGCTCGTCAGCTTTTCCTTTTTGAGGACGTGCTTGCCCATGGCGTCGGTATACTCCGCGCCGCCGGGCTCATAGCCTTCGTCCGGTACTAGCGTGACGGTTATATTGCCGCCCTTTTCCACTATAAAATCGGCGCTCGCCTCGTCAAGCACGATTTTACCGTGCTCGGCAGGATTGATTTTTATCTCGAACGAGGTGCGCGGGGGCGTGGGTTCCGGCTGCGGCTTCGACGAGCCTGTGCACGCGGCAAGCGCGCACGTCAACGCAATCGCGATTACTACCGAAAACAACTTCTTCATCTACTTCTGCTCCCTTAAAAGGAATTATTCGGGCTGTAACGTGGAAGAGCTGCGCGCGGCGGCGCGGCTCCTATCCTATGTATAGTATAACAATACGCACGATTTGTCAACCCATGAGAGCGGCGGCACGGCGTTTTTTTTCGCAATTTTTCCTATTCCGCCGTAGGTCGGCGGCAAAACGCGAAGCATTTTTCGTCAAAAAACCGCGACGGGCAAAAGGCTCCCTGTCGCGGCTGTTTCGTTATTTGTTTTTGTGTTTCGGGCGGCTCGGCTTAAATCTCGACAATCATTCCGTCGTAAGCCGCGATAAAGCCGTTTTCTTTCGCCGCGCGCGTTATGTCGTCGTAGCCGACGGATACGCCGTTATGCGAAAAGTGCGTGACTATATCGACGGTTTCGGGCTTGTAAAGCCCCATTCCGCGCAGTTTGTCGCGAAGAATGATATTGCGTTTCAGCCCCATGTGCGAAGCGTTCTCGCCCCATTGCTCCATAGGATCCATATCACCGTGAGTACAGTCGTAACTCACGAGGTCGAACTTTTTGCCGCACTTACTCAGCCAATCCAGCGCCTCGGGCTTCGGGTAACCCGTATCGTTAAGGTAGAAAATCGTCTTGCCGTTCTTTTCGATAATGTACACATACGGGCGGCGAGTGCCGTGAGTGGCAGGCAGCGGCGTGACGGAATAGCCGTCTATTTCGGCGGTCTTGTAGGGCTCGATTACGTTCAGCCCCACGCGCTTTTGCTCCAGAAGGTACGCGCCCTGACCAGCCATGTAGTGGTAGTACTGTTCCACCATGTCCGTCGAGCCGTAAAATTCCAGCGTTTCGTGCTTCATGCCGTAGGAAAAGCCCACCTGGCGGTTGTGAAGCTCCGACGGCGTGAAATGGTCCTCGTGCGTGTGCGTAATCAGAATGTACCCGAGCTCGGCGAGGTTATAGCCCCATTTCAGCGAGCTGTGATAGGTGTCGGGTCCGAAGTCCACAAGCAGCTCGTCGTCGATAAGCACCTGCGCACGCGCTCGCATAAACCTGCCGCCTTTTTCGCGCGCCTCGCGGCACACCTCGCAGTCGCAGAACACCGACGGAATGCCCTCCGCAGCTGCCGTCCCCCAATACTGAATTTTCATGCTTACCTCCTTAATAACAACCTTATTCTTTACCGCTTTTCGCGGAAGTTTTATCGTAACGATTTTTGCGTGAATTTGCGTAATTTTTGCGGAAAAACGCAAAAACTCATGTAAAAAAGGGCGGAAAAGATGCTTTTTTTAACGCTAGTACCTGACAGACTGCAAATATAATCCGCACGCCGGCAAAACGTCCTTCGCAACGCGGTTATCGGCGGCGGCGAGCAGTTTTTTTACGCCGTCGCAATCGACTTGCCCGTAGCCTGCGCGGACGAGGACGGCGGCGAGGCGGCGCACCATGTTGTACAGAAAGCCGTCGGCGGTGACGGAAATTTTGACAAGTCCGCCGCTCCGTCGGACGTACACTCTCTTTATGGTTCGCGTGAACGTCGTAGTGTCCGCTCCCGACGAGCAGAACGAGGTGAAGTCGTGCGTGCCCTCGAATACTTTTGCCGCCTGTTTCATCTTCGCGATGTCCAACCGATTGTCCGCTCTCGCGGCGCGGTTAAGGTAGCAAGCGCGCTCGAAACGGCTCTCGTAAAGACAATACGTATAGGTTTTTTCGTGCACGGAGAACCTTGCGTGAAAGTCCGCGGTAACTTCCTCCGCTTTCAGAATTCTTATGTCGGGCGGCAGGAAATGATTGACTCCCGTCATGTAGTTTTTGACGGGGATAGCGGTGTTTACGTCGAAGTGCGCGACCTGACCGAGGGCATGAACTCCTGCGTCCGTTCTGCCGCTCGCAGTGACGGAAACGCGCTCGCCCGACAGCGAAAATATAGCGTCCTCGACGCGCTGTTGCACGGTGTCGCGCCCCGGCTGCCGCTGCCAGCCGTCGTAGGCGGTGCCTATATAGTCGAAAGTGATTTTTATTCTTCGCATAGCCGCCTCACATTATCCAGGGGATTGAGCTCAGGTCAATCACCCACGGGAAGAAGTTGTAGCGCAGCCACAGCACGGCGAAGAAGAACACGGCGAGAAACAGCACGGCGATAAGGTCGCGGATATGAAACTTCAGTTTTTTCATTCTCGTCCTGCCCTTTGCTCCGCGATAGCACCGCGAATCCATGGCGTCGGCGAGCTCGTCGGCGCGGCGGAACGACGACACGAACAGCGGAATCAGCACGGGTATCATCGCTTTTGCGCGCTTGAACACGTTGCCGCTGTCGAAGTCGGCGCAGCGCGCCTTTTGCGCGGACTGAATCTTGTCCGTTTCCTCCACGAGCGTGGGAATCAATCTCAGCGCGATGCTCATTATCATCGCGAGTTCGTGCACAGGGAATTTAATGTAGGTAAGGGGTTTGAGCAGGCTTTCGAGTCCGTCGGTGAGCGCGACGGGCGTGGTCGTGAACGTCAAAAGCGTGGGACCCACGACGAGGAACATCAGCCTCAGCGCCATAAGCCCCGCGTTGATAAGTCCTGCGCGGTAGACCTTGATTATGCCCCACCGCCATATTAAGTCCTCTTCCTTGCCGGCGTAGAACAGCAGCGACATTATCACCGTAAACAGCACGAGGAACATAATCGTTTTCAGGCTTTTCAGTACCTTGCCGACGGGCACGCGCGATAAAAGTATCGCCGCCGCCAAAAACACGAGCACTATTCCGAAGCCGATAAACGTCTTTACGAAGAAAATCATCGTGATATAGGCAATCATCAGCACGATTTTGGTTCTCGGGTCGAGGCGGTGCAGCACGGAATCGACGGGATAGTATTGTCCGAGCGCAATCTCACGCATTGTCGTGCCTCCTCTTCCACTCGGCGACAATCGCCTCTACGAGCTCGTCCTCGTCGATTATCGACGCGTCCACGGTAAAGCCTCGGGCGTTAAGCGTTTCCGCAATAGCCGCAACCGACGGCGGCTCGATGTGCAGCGAGCGCAAAAGTTCCGTTTGCGCAAACAGCTCGCGCGGCGCGAACACGCCGTAAAGCTTGCCGTCGCTCATCACTGCCACGCGGTTACAGTACTTCGCCACTTCGTCCATATTGTGCGAAATCATGATTATTATCGGGCAGTTCGCGTGCAGCCGCTTGCACAAGTCCATAATCTCGGTCTTGCCTCTCGGGTCGAGCCCTGCCGTGGGCTCGTCCAGCACCAGCACCTCCGGGCGCATGGCGATTACGCCGGCGAGCGCGACTCTGCGCATCTGACCGCCGCTGAGCTCGAACGGCGAACGGTCCTTTACCGTATCGTAGTTAAGCCCCACAAGTTCTATCGCTTCCCTCACTCGCTCCGCGATTTCCTCCGCGCCAAGCCCAAGGTTTTTGGGGCCGAACGCCACGTCCTTATACACCGTTTCGTCGAAAAGCTGGTACTCGGGGTACTGAAAAACCATGCCGACGCGGCTGCGCAGCTTCTTGAAGTCTATTTTTTTTGGTCTTAAATCAATTTCGTCCACGAAAATCGCGCCCGTCTGTATTCTCGTCAGCGCGTTCAGGTGCGTGACGAGCGTCGATTTTCCGCTGCCGGTGTGCCCGATTATACCCAGAAAATCGCCCTTTTCGACGGCGAGGTTTATGTCCTCCAGCGCACGAGAGGCAAACGCGGTTTTGGGGTTGTAGACGTAGCTGAGGTGTTCGATTTTTATCGGCATAAATTTTCAGCAAGCTCCTCTGCGGTAGTCACGCCGCCGTCAATCGGCACGCCTCTTTTTTGAAGCGCGTGGGCAATCCTCGTCGCCGTCGGCACGGTGAGCCCCAGCGCCTTTAATTCGTCCTCGCGCTCGAATATCTCCCTGCCGCCCTGCATCGCGATTTTTCCATTGTCCATAACCACGATTCTGTCGGCAAGCATTGCCTCTTCCATAAAATGCGTTATCATCACGACGGACATCTTCTCGTCGCGGTTGAGTCTTTTTACGACTTCCGTGACCTCGGCTCGCCCGTCGGGGTCGAGCATCGAAGTGGACTCGTCAAGCACCATTACTCGCGGCTTTATCGCCAGCACGCCGGCAATCGCCAGCCGCTGCTTCTGACCGCCGCTGAGCCGAAACGGCGTGCCGCCGCGGTGCTCGTCCATTCCCACGCTTTTAAGCGCCCAATCAACGCGCTCGCGGATTTCCTCGGACGGCAGTCCCAGGTTTTCCGGTCCGAACGCCACGTCGTCTTCGATAATCGTCGCTACCATCTGGTTGTCGGGGTTCTGAAAAACCACGCCCACCGTTTTTCTTATGTCGAAAAGATTTTTATCTTCGAGAGTGCTCAGCCCGTTCACCTTCACGCTGCCCTTGTCCGGCTCGATAAGCCCGTTCATAAGTCTTGCGAGCGTGGACTTGCCGCTGCCGTTATGCCCGACGACCGCGACAAACTCGCCCTCCGAAACGGAGAGCGTAACGCCGTCGACGGCACGGACGGGACTAGTCGTATCTTTGCCGTAGGTATAGTAAACGTCGTTCAACTCGATGATGCTCATATACTTATTATAGCGACAAGCCGCGATTTAGGCAAGTCAATTTAAGCGGTTTTTTCACTCCGATTGCTATTGCCGCCGATTTCCGCCGCTCTCGCCCCGAGGGCTGGGCTTTAATGCGCCGAAAGCCCGTTCGCCGCGCCCGAAAAGGACGGTAACCCACGAAAAAGGCACAATATTTTTAAAGATTATAGCGCGCGTGCGCGCAAAACGTTTGTCATTTGCTTTTTTTTATGGTAAAATGTGATGAAGGTATCACTATATACTTGTATCAAAACGACTTAAAAGCAATCGGAACTCGATTTATTTTGCAATCACTGTGAGGTATTATGCACAAGATTATAGCAATAGCAAACCAGAAAGGCGGCGTCGGAAAAACCACTACCTGCGTAAACCTTGCGAGCTATCTCGCGCTGATGGGTAAACGCGTGCTCGCCGTGGACATCGACCCCCAGGGAAACTGTAGCAGCGGCTTCGGAATAGATAAAACCAAGGTCAAGTACTCGACCTACAGCGTGCTCTCGGGCGAAGTCGACGCAAAGGCGGCGATTATCCCCACCCTCGTCAAGAACCTCGACATCATGCCGTCGAACATCGACCTTGCCGGCGCGGAAGTAGAACTCGTGGGCGTCGAGGACCGCGAAAAGGTACTGAAGAAAGTGCTCTCGCCGCTTCGCAACAGCTACGATTACATACTCATCGACTGTCCCCCGTCGCTGGCGCTTCTGACCGTCAACGCGCTTACCGCCGCAAACTCGATACTCATCCCCATACAGGGCGAGTATTACGCGCTCGAGGGGCTCAGCCAGCTGATGAACACCATAAGGCTGGCGAAGAAGATTCTCAATCCGCAGCTCGAGGTCGAGGGCGTGGTGCTGACCATGTACGACAGTCGCTCGCGCCTCGTGCAGAACGTCACCGAGGAAATCTACAAGTTCTTCGGCAAAAAGGTTTTCGACGCGAAAATCCCGAGGAATATCCGCCTCGGCGAAGCCCCGTCGTTCGGCTTGCCCGTCATGCTCTTCGAGCCCAAGTGTGTGGGGTCGCTCGCGTACAAGGCGCTTGCGGAAGAGTTTTTGGCGCGCAACAACGACACCTACAAGAAGATTACCGACCTCAAAATTCTCAAGTACAAGGCGCAGTAGCGGTGCTCTGCGCTTTTGCGCTTTAATCGGACGGAAATGGAACTCAGCGGAACGGACAAAAAAAGCATATTCCTGAAAAAACCGAAGCTCATGTACATCGGCGTTTACCGCCACTCGCACGGCGGTTGGATGAACAAACTCCACTGCCACGACTTCTGCGAAATCATGCTGGTGAAAAGCGGTTCGGGCAAGTTCCGCGTGAACGACGAAACCTACCCGTTCCAAAAAGGCGACATGATTGTGTGCAATCCGCGCGTCATGCACAACGAGTTCTTTGACGACGGAGTGAGCGCGGACATCATGTTCCTCGGCATCGCGAGGGTTCTCATCGAGGGCTATCCCTCGGGCGCGCTCTTGAAAGACGCCGAATTCCGCCTCGTAAACACCGGCGCGTTTTACGACCGGGTAATGGGGTATTGCGACCAACTGCTGTGGGAAAACGAATTAAAGCCGGCTTATTTCAGCGTCATCAGCGACTCGCTCCTTAAAATTCTGGTATCGTTCGTGCTTCGGCTCACCTCCCGTCGCGCGGAGGAAATATTTGAAAGCAAACGCACCTACACCGAGGTAAAGGAATTCCTTGACAACAACTTTACCACCATCGACACGATAGACAACGTTTGCCGCAGTCTGTACATCAATAAGTACTACCTGACTCACCTTTTTAAGGACACGCTCGGTATACCGCCTCTTAAATACCTGATTAAAAAACGCGTATCGCTCGCCAAAAAGCTACTCGCCGAAACGGACAAACCTATCGGCGACGTCGCGAAAGCGTGCGGCTACGTCGACGTTGCTTACTTTTGCCGGGTATTCAAAAACGTCGAGGGCACTACGCCCCTCGCCTACCGCCGCCTGTCGCGCGGCAACGCTCCCGAGCCCGACTCGGAAAGGAAGGATTAGCCTTAAAAAAAACGAAACGTATCGATTTTTCCCGATTCGCGGCAGACTGTGCCGCAATCGTACAAGCCCACGGCGGCGCGAGGGACAATACGCGCGCAATCGCTTAGTCGATTTTTGAAAAAAACACATTTTACTTTGAAGCGCTTTCATGCCCCTGTACGGCATACTATTTATACTCGTAAACAATTTTCATAACCACAAACCGTAAAAAATAAACTATATCGGAGGGAGTCGGCGCTCGCCCTCTCCCCTAAAATCAAAAAAAGAAAGAAAGAAATGACGACTACTCGCGCGGTTTAGCTTATTTACCGTCATTTAGCGTGCTCTTGCGCCAAAGGAGAATATTTTGAAAGGCTTTGTTCGTATGCCGAATACATCTCGGCTACTGACTAAAAAACAAATAATATCGCTGCTTTTAATCATCTGTACAGGCATAGTCGCAACGTTCTGGTTCCTCGGCTGCAACAAGACGAGCTTCGAAAACGGCTCGAACAACAGCTTGCCGGGCGACGAAAAGACTCTGCCCAAGCCCACCGACGGCACCACGCCCGCCGACCACTCGCCGCTCGATAACTACTATATCGCGACCGGCGTGCTTCGTGACGCCGGCAGCTTTGTGGGCAACACCACGGGATTATCCACTTCTCTCGGCATAACTCAGGAAATCAAAGCAGGACGAACGGTGCTCGGTAAAGACGTTTTCAAGGAGTCGTACTCCTTCGGTGTGAAAAAAGTGGGCATGCAGTTCTACGTCAGCGGCAAGAGCTACGTCATGCGCGACACCGGCAAGATGAGCTCGCTCGACTCCCCCGATTGGAGTAACAGCACTCCCTACAAGGTTAGCGAAGAAACGTTTGTCGGCAAATTCGGCGGTAAGCCCCTCGGCATCTGCAATTACATTGTGGAAGACGACACTGTTCTCGAGGGCGGCAAGTACCTCGGGCTCGAGGACGGTTTACACGCGTTCCGCTACGACTTCGACGTAAGCAAGGCTACTACAAAAATGCTGCGCGAGATGCTTACCATGTCCGGCATGGAGAGCTCGTTCACGCGCGCGGCGATTACCGTATATATGGACAGCGATTGGGTTGTCAAAAAGACGACCACCGACTGCGAGTACGTTGTTGCCTACGGCATGGTCAAGCCGTCGTGCACCGAATCGATTACCGAAGTCTTTACGGCGCTCGGCGAAAAAACTCCGCTTCCGCTCGCAGACGTGTTTTCGCCCTACCTCGACGCCGAAGAAACTGAGCTTACCAACAAGGAGCCCACGGCTCTCGACTACATAATGAGCGGCTTCGGCGCGTACATGGCGGGCACTCCGCTGGTTGCGAGCGTCGAAACGAGCGGTCTTGTATCGCTCAAGGGCGCGGCAAGCGTAAATATCGACATCAACAACCTCTCCAACATAAAGACTCGCGTGCAAATCGACGAGCTCGGCTACGACGACCTTAAACTCAACGACGTTTTCGTCGTCTACTCCGACGATACCGTTTACATAAAGTACGCAGACCTGCGCGCCAAAGGCACGATTTCGGACGCGAAAGAGCTCGTCAAAAAGCTTGCCGCGCTGATTAAAAAGCCCACTCAAGACGATGCTTCGGGCGGCGAGGCTTCCGGCGGCTTACTCGCTAACCTCGACGCGTCCGCGCTTCTCGACTCGATGACGCTCACTTGCGAGGACGGCAAAGCCACTGTGGGAATTACCATTCCGCTCGGCGACGTCACCGTGAACGCCACGCTCGAGTTTACCGACGGCGACACCGTTACATTCCTCTCCGCCGCCGCGACCATTTGCAAAGCCGACGGCAGCGAGCTGCTTGCCGCCACGATTTTGCCGGTGGAATCGGCGGAAATCCCCGAGCTCGAGGGCAAGTATTACGACCTTGTGCCGCTCGTCAGCGAGCTCATCGACGACGAGGGGAATATCTGCCTCGCGGCTTCGCTCGAAGGCATTACCTCTACTCCCATCACTCTCAACGCCAAATTCAACCTCGCTTCCATGCGCCTCGACGCAAGCGGAAAGCTCGGCTCCAACCCCAACGACCTTAAAATCCGCCTCGAGAACAACACCGTCTATCTCGAGTTCGGCGACCTCAAAGCAAGCTTCAACCTCGACGACGTTCCCGTTCTTAAGGATAAGTTCGGCTCGCTGTTCGCTTCTTCCGAAAGCGCAGATACCACCGAAGAAAAGCCCTCGACTGCGGAAATCGTTAAGTCCGTACTCGACACGCTCGCGGTCAAGGAAGAAAACGGCAAGCTCACGCTGTCGCTTACCTACGACAAGCTCGGCGTTTCTCTCACGCTGACCGAAAGCGAAACCGCCTACGGCTTCGGCGAAGTCAGGGCTACGTTCGGCAAGCTCGTACTCGCCGCTACCACTTGCAAGCCGGGCGACGTCAAGCTCATTACTTCCGACCTTAAATTGTTCAGAGATATCCTGCCAGTGACCGAAATCGTTTCCGACGAGCTCACAATCGAGCTCCACGCGCTCGTCAACGTCAATGCCGGCGGCTTCGTCCTGAGCGACGTTCCCGTCGACGTGTACGTCGACCTCAACACGCTCGACGTCATGGCGAAAGCGACAATCTTTGAAAAGGATATTTTCGTCAAGTACTCGGGCGATACCGTCTACGTTTCCGCGCTCGGCATTCGCGGCAAGGCAAGCAAGGACGATATTTCCTCGCTCGTGAAAAAGTTTACCGCGCTTCTCGGCAAGGACAAGAGCTCGGGCGACGCGATTAGCGGCATTCTCGAAGCGCTTGACCTCGACTCTATAATCGCTTCGCTTAATGCGGTTGCGGTAACGGACGTCGTTAAGCTCGGCGCGAGCATGAGCGTGAACGGCGTGGACGTTGCGCTCGGCGTTACATTGAAAGACAACGGTGCGGATTACCGCTTCGGCGGCATAGACGCAACCGCCATAAAGGACAAAGAAACGCTTGTTTCGGCTGTAGTCGAACCTGCCGCTTCTCACGTCGACTTCTCCGCTCTCGACACCGAAGCCCTTACTTTCTACGACCTCGTGCCGCTCGTCAGCGAGCTCATCGACGACGAGGGGAATATCAAGCTGCGGCTTACAATCGACACCGATATTGCGGACTCGCTGGGCGACGCGATTTCCGGCGCTATTTCGGGCGCGATAACCGACATTACCGACGGCAAGACGGAGTTCGTCGAAGCCGACAAAAAACCGATTTCGGTACTCGCTGCATTTAATATAAGGACTAAGCGCCTGACGGCAAACGTCCTGGGCATAAAGCTGATGCTTGACCTCGACACGAAGATGGTGTACGCCGAGTGCGGCGACGCGAAACTGCTGCTCGACTGCGGCAAGGACTTTGCGAACGTGCAGAGCATTCTCGAAAAGCTTGCGCCCACCATTCGGACGTTCGTTGACGATTTCGAGCCGAACGTCAAGCTCGACTTGGATTTAATGACGACAATCGAAAAGCTTGTAAAGGCTATTGACGGCAAGACCGACGAGAGCGGCGTTACGCTGTCGCTGCCCGTCACGCTCGGCGATTCCGAAGCCGACGTTACCATTCGCCTCGACGCAAGCGAAACGAGCGGCTACTCGCTCGGCGACGTTAAGGTCACGCTCGGCGGCACGGTGATTATCGCGAAAATCGCAACCTCCGTCGCAAGCGCCCCTGCCGTGTTCGACGAGGCAGGCATGATTAAGCCCTACTCCGCGCTGAAAGCCGCAGGTTACGTCGACCTTAACGAGGTTATAGACAGCTTCGCGGACACGATTAACAATATCTGCACCGCGGAAAATCTGATTGTCGACCTCGGCAAGGGCTGCGAGGTTTCGCTCGGCGGCACGACGATTGCGCTCAGCGGCAACATTAAGGTCGCAGGCGTGAACAAGAAAACCAATAACGGCGTAATCAAGGTCAACGCGGACCTCGTTGTCACCATCACCAAAAACGGCTCGGCAAAGACCTACCGCATAATCGTGATTTACACCACTCCGCTGAAAAACGGCGATAAAGGGCTTCTCGACGGCGAAACTCCGCATTACTCCGAAGAAACGACTACAGACGAGAACGGCAACGTGACTTCGTCTAAGCGCACCGTCATAAGACCCAACGCTTACTTCAAGCTCGACAGGCTGAACGGCGACGGCTCTTCTACGAACGAGCCGGTAATCGGAACGTTCTCCACCGCGAACATTAAGGAAACCATGAACACGCTAAAGACGATTTACGACAATATGCCCGAGCTTCAGGGCGCGCTGTCGTTCGCCATTCCCGAAAGCAAAGACGGCAAGTTCCACATGCCCTCTATCGAGGACGTTGGTAAGCTCGTCGGCGGCTTGACTTTCGATAAGGACGGCAAACGTCTGAACGTTTCAATCAAGGTTTCCTCGCTTATTCACGACGAGGCGATGAGTGCAAAAATGAGCGAGCCCATAACGGTTTCCCTGCTTGCCGACGCCGACGGCGATAAGTCCGCCACGCTCGGCGTAGTCGTGGGGCTTGCCGTAAAGGGCGACAACGGAGCTAAGCCCACCACCGTCAAGCTCAACGGCACGGCTAACACCGCCGAGGCGATTGACGACGGCGTGTTTACATACCGCACGGACGAAAACCCCGACAGGACGAGTGACTTCTCCTCTATCGACACTTTGCTCGGCGCGCTCGCCGCAACCTCGGCAAACGACCACTTCGAGCTCGACGGCACAATGAAGGTTCTGCTTTATAAGCCCGTTAAAATCGAATGCAAAATCGACGTTATCAACAAAAAAACCTACGCTACGCTTAAGGTTACGAGAGAACATGTCGCTCTTGTTTCGCTGTGGCAGGACTATTCCGGAACAACTACCGTTTACTTCGACGGCAGCACGGATACCGTATATATGAATTGCGACTATTATGAAGCAAAGGTAGTCGGCATACAGTATAAGGGTAAGCACAAGAACGTTAATTATAAGTTTACCAAGGAAGAGTTTACCTCGAAGCTCGCCGATATACTGCTGAAAAACATTCTGCCCATAAACGAAAGCTTCCTCGGCGACGGTGAGAAAGGCAACACCGAAACCAGCATCGAGAAAATCTTTACCAAGTACTCCTACGACAACAATAACAACTTCACAATCAATCTGAACGTAGGCGCGTTTACTTCAAACGTAATCAAGGACGTGAACATCGGCATAACCAAGGACGGTCAAACAGACATGCTGACAACCTTGAGGCTGTCTACTAAGATTCTGAGCGTAGTGAGCATTGAACTCGGGCATGATGAAAACGGCAAGTTCGTTTCGGGCGCAAGTCTTAAGTGCAATAACTTCGGCTATAAGGAGCTCGACGATTACTCCAAGGTGGACGGACAAAAGGCAACCGCTTACAGCACCGTAGTCAATTACCGAAACGGCAACAACAACTTCAGCACCTACGCCTGAACACCTAACTCAACCTAAGTCTTAAACGGAACGCCCGAGGAAAATTCTTCCTACGGGCGTTTTTCGTTGTTTTCAGAGTGAATTCGATTTATTTCCACACTATAATGCAATGCTAATTACCGTATATTTTCCCTGCCGCGCCGTCAAATCTGCTACAATCATAGCGTGAAAAGCTTCGGACAAAATCTTAAAAACCTGCGCGAGCAATGCGGCGTGAGTCAGCAGGAGCTTGCGGACAAAATCGGCACCACGCAGCCGCGAGTAAGCGAGTGGGAAAACGACAAGGTCGAGCCCACCCTGTACAACGTTATCCGCATAGTGGACGCGCTGCGCGTTTCATTCGAGGATTTGACCGAGGACGTGACGGCATAGTAAAATCATAAACGCAATCCAAAACAACACCGATACGGCGGCGAGCTATCGCCCTGTCGGTGTTTTTGTTATGCCTGTCGGCTTGCATATTTTTCCGCAATATGGTAGAATAATCGTAATAAATAAGAGGCAGTGTCGTATGCGGGAAATATGGAACAGACTTTATAACGAAGCAAAACGTGCGCTTAATCCGCGCAAGGTGTCGGGTATGGTGGAAGCCGGCGGCGTTGCCGCGGCTGTCGAGGCAGGCTCGGGCAAAATTTACGTCGGCGTGTGCGTGGACACTTCTTGCACGCTGGGAATTTGCGCCGAGCGAAACGCGATTTTCAATATGATTGCAAACGGCGAAAGCGTAATAAAACGCGTTGTGACGATTTGCGGCGACGGCAAAGCCGGACCGCCGTGCGGAGCGTGCCGCGAGCTTATGACGCAAATCATGCCGCACGACTACAAGGGCATAGAAATTATGCTCGATTACAATTCGGGGCGCGTGGTAACGCTCGGCGAGCTCACGCCCGAGTGGTGGATTTAATTTTGTATCATGGTAGATTTATTTTGTATCTTAATGTCAAAACAAAACCCGAGGCTTACAAACAAGCTCTCGGGCTTTAATTATTGCATTGTTTACAATTTTTTCTGCCGCACTACGGAAACAAAAGCAAATCAACGCGTTATCTCGGTTTTTTGAGGATATTGATAAGGATATATGCGCCGATAAACAACACGGTCGAGCCGATAAGCACGCCGTACATTGCGCCCACGGAAACCGTGTGCCCGAAAAAATCGAGCGTGCAATCGAGCCCGGATTTGAGTCCGTCGATAAGCTCGACAGGCGCGCCGGTGGCGGCAAGCTCCCTCATTGCCCCGTTCAGCGCGTGCGTGCGAATGAGCGACGTGCCGTAGGTTCCGGGCAGAAACATGAGCACGTTTTGCAAGCCCGTGGCGAAGCTGGAAATGGGCATATACGCGCCGCAAACGAAGCCGTAGCCTGCCGACACAATTGTGCCCACAGCCGAAGCCTGACCCTGCGAGGACAGAAACACGTTGATGACGGATGAAATCGCGATGCCGAACGCCGTGAGCAAAATTACGTCGAGGATAATCAGCATTACGTCGCCGAAACTGAAATACCAGCCCGTGGCGGCAATGTAGATAAAGCACGCGGCGCAAGCGACGAAACTCACGATGAGCGTCGAGGCAAGCGACGCGGCAAAGTACGAAACGGCTACGGCGGACTTTTTGACGGGCGTTATCATCATGTCTTTTCTTGCGCCGTTCACCTTGTCGTTGACCATTAAAAGGTTCGAGCAAAACGCGACGGTAACGCAGCTGACCGCGAGCAGCGACGAAAACAGTTCGCCGCCCACTATGCCGTTTATCAGTTCGTCGGAAACGGGAAAGCCGTTCAGCGTGCTCGCCACGCTGTCGCGGTACACCGAAGCTAAAAACGTGGCGTACAGCACGAGCAGGATTACGGGGGTTATGAGAGACACGAAAAACATGCCTTTGTCTTTGAAAAATACCTTTATATTGCGCTTTGTCAGCGCGAGAAACGTTTTCACAGCGCGCCTCCTTCGGGCTTGGTACCGGTGACAGCCAAAAACACGTCGTCCATTTTGCCCTTGGTGATTTCAAAGTCGTCGAACAGTCCCGGGTGAGCCACGATAAGGTCGCGCGCGGCAGCCGTGTCCTTAACCTCTATCCGTACCGCGTCCCTGATGCTCTCATACTTGAGCCCGAGTGCGGCAATCGCTTGTTCGTCCGCGTTATACACGGTAATAAAGTCGCCCGTATACTTGTTTTTTAGCTCGAGCGGCGTACCCTGCGCCACGATTTTGCCGTGGTCCAGGATTATCACATGGTCGGCGTCGGCGGCTTCCTCCATGTAATGCGTGGTAAGGAACACCGTCATTCCGTCGCGCTTGCGGCAGTTGTCGATTACCTCCCACAGCGTTTTGCGCGTTTGCGGATCAAGCCCGGTGGTCGGCTCGTCGAGTATCAGTATTTCGGGCTTATGTATAAGCGCGCGAGCCACGTCGATACGACGGCGTTGACCGCCGGAAAGTTTGCCTAGGGTTCGGTTGAAATAATCGCCGAAGCCGAGTAACTCTTCGAGCTCGGTTATGCGCTTTTTTGCCGCTTCGCCCGTGATGCCGTAAAGCGCCGCGCGCGCGAAAAGATTGTCCTTGACCGTAAGGCAACCGTCGAGCGCAGACGACTGAAATACTACGCCGATTTTCGCGGTTATCGCCGCCATATCCGTATCAACGTTCTTGCCGTCCAGAATTACCGTACCCGAATCCTTTGACTGCGTACCGCACATTATCGATATCGTCGTGGATTTGCCCGCGCCGTTTACGCCTAAAAACGCAAACAGCTCGCCGCGAGCCACCGTAAACGACAAGTCGTCCACAGCCCGAAGCTCGCCGAACGTCTTTACCAGATGGCTGATTTCTATTATGTTATCCAAGCCTTTCTCCTCTATTCAATGCGTATTGCGGCTTCGCGCCGCTTTGTGCATTGTCTTAAACAGTATAAGATAATTTCCTCACGTTGTCAACGTTTCACGGGTAATTTGTATAATCGGAGCTTATAATTTTGCTCACGGCAGTAATATGGAAATAACCGCTTCTTTCTCGCAGAATAACACAAGGTTTTTTGCCTTCTAAACCTATTGTTATAGTGTTTTACACCGCACAAAGCGATAATACGGATTTGTATTCGCTCCATGACGGGGATTCCACGCAAATGCTTGTGCATTTGCTCTGAATGACATTTTGTACGAATGGTACACGTCAGGATTTTCAATTAGGCATTTACTAAGGTTAATTACTTGTTCCGTGTCGGGGATTCCACGCAAATACTTGTTCATTTGCTCTGAATGACATTTTGGACGGAGGGTGCGCGTTTGAATTTAAAATCAAATGTGAAGTTTCCGTTTTACCTCGTAATTCGGAGCAAAGTCGTTAGGTTTTAAAATATGACGAGCAGTTCCCGTATCCAACGTCATTCAGAGGAGCATAATACAAACCCGATAAGGGGTTGTATTATGCGACGTGGAATCCCCTGCATGGAGCGAATACTTAGCCATATTGTCATTCAGGGGCTAGTCGAGGAATCTAGCGAAGCGTAAAAAATATTATTATACGCCTACGGCCGGATTCTAAGGATTAGTACTTTAAATGCTATATTTCGGCATTTTTCGTCGCGCAGGTGACGATAGGAATTATGTGCTTTTACTACAATATAACAAAACCGCCGCGGCGTTACGCTGCGACGGCATCGTGCTTGATTATGCTTGTTTAAGTTGAGCCCCGGATAATGCCTTAACGGCGGCGAAGCGAATTCGCGACGCACGTTTCGCGCTTTACGCGAGCGCAACCATTTACAAGCGAATTACGGTGATTAGACCAACTCGATGATAGCGGTTTCCGCGCTATCTCCGCGACGGGTACCCATCTTGATGATGCGAGTGTAGCCGCCCTTCTGTCCTTTCTCGGCAGCGCGCTGAGCGTACTTGGGAGCGTACTCGTTGAACATCTTTTCGATGAGGGGGTGACGGATATTCTCGGTGCGAGCAACGAAGTTAGCCTTCGTTGCGTTGTCCTGCTTCTGCTCCTGAAGGTCATAGACGTAAGCCATAATCTTGCGGCGAGCGGCAAGCTTTTTCGGACCGTCGTTTACGAGCTCGACTTTGATGTCCTGACCCTTGTCGTTCTTACGGGTTTCGATTTTCTTAACCGTATCGGTGTAGGTATTGACGGCAACCGTGAGGAGTTTTTCGGCAATACGCGCGACTTCTTTCGCTCTAGCGTTGGTCGTTTCGATTTTACCGTTCCACAGCAGTTCCGACACCTGGTTTCTAAGCAGAGCCGTTCTCTGGTCGGTAGGTCTGCCCAATTTTCTTTGTAATGCCATAATGTCCTCCTAATCTTCGTTGCTTCTCAAGTCAAGCCCGTAGCTGCGAAGCTTTGCGATAACCTCGTCCAGCGATTTTCTGCCCAGGTTCCTGACTTTAAGCATATCGTCTTCGCTTTTTTTCGTTAAATCCTCGACGGTATGGATACCTGCGCGCTTCAAGCAGTTGTAGCTGCGAACGGAAAGGTCCATTTCCTCGATACTCATTTCCAAAATCTTGGTGTGCTTGTCGCCTTCGTTGCTGACGAGAATCGTCGTTCCGCTGAATGTATCGCTGAGGTCTACAAACAATCTGATGTGCTCGCAGATTGCCTTAGCCGCCAGACTGACTACTTCCTTTGCGGAAAGCGACCCGTCGGTCTTCACCTCGAGAGTGAGCTTGTCATAGTCGATGCTCTGTCCGACGCGAGTGGACTCGACGCTGTAGCTTGCCGCCTTCACGGGGGTGAAGATAGAATCGATGGGGATATACCCTATCGGCTTGGACGAATCCTTGTTGTTCGCCGCGACGACGTAACCTCTGCCGCAGCCCACGGACATTTCCATATTGAGTACGCCGCCCTCGTCGAGAGTGCAGATGTACATGTCGGGGTTGAGAATGGTGATTTCGGGGTCGCGCTCGATGTCCGCCGCGGTGACTACGCCGGGCGTCTTTCTCTCGATTTTAAGAGTCTTTTTCAGCGATTTGTCGGCATACTCGGCTTTCAGATTTAGCCCTTTCAGGTTGAGTATGATTTCCGCGACGTCCTCTTTGACGCCGGGAATCGTGGAGAATTCGTGAGAGATGCCCTCGATATTGATGCCCACCACAGCTGTACCGGGAAGAGCCGACAGGAGCACGCGTCTCAAAGCGTTTCCGAGCGTAATTCCGTAACCGCGCTCGAGGGGTTCTACGACGAACTTGCCCGACCTGTTATCGGCACTTTCCTCCAGAGTGATTCTAGGCGTTTCGATTTCCATCATATTTAATTATCTCCTTGTCTGAATTGCTGAAAAGCAACCTGATTACTTGGAATACAACTCGATGATAAGCTGCTCGTTAATGTTAAGGTCAATGTCCTCGCGCTTCGGGTTGTCGAGAATTTTGCCGGTGAAGTTTTCGGTGTCGAACTCGACCCACTTCGGCATAACAATCTTGGCGCCGCGAAGCTCTTTGAACAAAGCGTTCTCCTTCTTGTTTTCCTTAACCGCGATAACGTCGCCGGGCTTTACCTGATAGCTCGGAATGTCGACGGTCTTGCCGTTGACGGTGATGTGACCGTGGTTGACGACCTGACGGCTCTGAGCGCGGCTGGAGCCGATACCCATGCGGTAAACGACGTTGTCAAGACGCTTCTCGATGAGCGCGAGCATGTTCTCGCCGGTGACGCCGTTAAGGCGCTCAGCCTCTTCGTAGTAAGCGCGGAACTGCTTTTCGAGCAGTCCGTAAGCGCGTTTAACCTTCTGCTTCTCGCGAAGCTGTACGTTGTATTCGGACGCTTTCTTTCTCGTAACGCCGTGCATGCCGGGAGCTACGGGACGGCGGTCCATCGCGCACTTCTTGGTGGAGCAACGCTCGCCCTTAAGGAACAATTTTGCACCCTCGCGTCTGCAAAGTTTGCAATCTGCGTTAGTATATTTAGCCATTGTCTGTTTCTCCTATTATACTCTTCTGCGCTTGGGGGGACGGCAACCGTTGTGCGGAATGGGCGACACGTCGGTAATAGCCGTGACTGCGATGCCCACGGTCTCAAGCGCGCGAATCGTGGATTCACGTCCCGAGCCCGGTCCCTTTACGAACACTTCGACCGAACGGATACCGTGCTCTTTGGCGACGGCAGCCGCCTTTTCGCATGCCTGCTGAGCGGCAAACGGGGTGCTCTTTCTCGAGCCTCTGAAGCCGAGCGCGCCGGCGCTGCAAGCGGAGATGGCGTTACCCTGCTCGTCGGTGAAGGTGATAAGCGTGTTGTTGAACGACGCGTTGATATGCACCTGACCCTTGTCGATATTTTTGGTTATTCTCTTCTTAGTAGTTTTCTTAACTGCCATAGTAGTTACACTCCCGATTACTTCGTCGCTTTCTTAGCGCGTCCGACCGTGCGCTTCGGTCCCTTACGGGTGCGCGCGTTCTGCTTGGTGCTCTGACCGCGAACGGGCAGACCCTTACGATGTCTTACGCCGCGATAGCAGCCGATTTCCATAAGGCGCTTGATGTTGAGCGCAACTTCACGGTGAAGGTCGCCTTCGACGACGACGTTATGCTCGATGTAGTTACGGAGCGCGTTTTCCTGCTCTTCGGTGAGGTCCTTGACGCGGACGTCGGGGCTGACACCGGTTTCCTGTAAAATCTTGTTCGCCAAGGGACGACCGATACCGTAGATGTAGGTAAGACCGATTTCTACGCGTTTCTCTCTCGGCAAATCAATACCAGCAATTCTTGCCACTGTTTTGACTCCTTTGATTTTTAAGATAATTGTGTGTGTTTATATGGAAACGAACGGCAATCGCGAGCTATGGAATGTTAGCCGCAAACGCCCTGTTCGCGTTTGTTTTCTATATTGATTTTCGTGTGGAAAGAAGCGGAAACCATGCTCTTATCGGCGCAAGCCGCGAGCGCGCTCTCCGTTCTCCGCACATGCGGAAACCGCGCAATAGCCCGACAGCCCGAACGGATTTCCGTTTGGGCTAGCGGGATTAACGCGCGTTTATTAACCTTGTCTTTGTTTGTGGTTGGGGTACTTGGAGCAAATAACCATAACCTTGCCGTGGCGCTTGATGACCTTGCATTTATCGCACATAGGCTTAACAGAAGATCTGACTTTCATGATGGACTCCTTTAATTTTTGTTTCTGTAAGTGATTCTGCCCTTGGTAATATCGTAAGGCGACATTTCTATCTTTACGGTATCTCCCTCGAGAATCTTGATGTAGTGCATTCTGATTTTTCCGGAAATGGTGCAGGTAACGATGTGTCCGTTGGACAATTTTACCTTGAACATTGCGTTACGCAAGCATTCTACTACCGTTCCTTCGGCTTCGATATTATCGTCTTTCGGCATACGCCCTCCTAAATCGACTTAACGATTTTCTCCACGGCTTTGTCGGTAAGCTTCGCCGGCAACTCGCCCTCGCGAAGCACCTTGAGATGCTTGACTCTTTTCAGCTTCGGATTGTCGAGCTTACGGTATCTGCCGTCGACGACGAGAACAAAATCCTCGCCTGCTTTCGACGCGACAACGTACACTCTGTCGGTATCGTGTCCTTTAAGACTCTTTACGATATATCCTTCCTGCAAAACGCACCCACCTTGTAAACCGCAAATATTATTATAACACAACCTATACCGTTTTGTAAAGTGTTTTACGGGGTTATTTTTTTACCGCCGGGGCTAAAACCGCCTTTACAGGGTTAAAATCTCGGGCTCGCCGTCGCCGACGAGAATTGTGTTTTCATAGTGTGCGCTCGGCTTGCCGTCCAGCGTTCTGCACGTCCAGCCGTCGCCCTTGTCGATGAACACCTTGAACGTTCCCATATTGACCATGGGCTCGACTGCGAGCGTATAGCCCTTTTTCAGCATTACGCCCGTTCCCGGTGCGCCGAAGTTGGGTATCGACGGATCCTCGTGGACGCGTCTGCCGATGCCGTGCCCGGTCATTACGCGAACGACCGAAAAACCGTTGCTTTCGACGTAGGACTGTATCGCGTGCGACAGGTCGCCGAGGCGTCTGCCTGCATGCGCGTTTTTAATGCCCTCGAAAAAGCTCTGACGCGTAACGTCGATAAGCCGCTGCTTCTCCTCGCTGATTTTGCCGACTGCGAAAGTTCTTGCGGCGTCGCCGTTGAAGCCGCCGTAGGCAGCGCCCACGTCGATGCTCACGATTTCGCCCTCGTTAAGCTTTCTTGCCGACGGAATACCGTGAACGACTATATCGTCGACGGAGATGCAAGCGGAAGCCGGGAAGCCGTACAAATGCTTGAAGTTCGGCGTGCCGCCCTGCGACCTTATAAAGTCCTCGATTATCGCGTCGAGCTCTGCCGTGGACACTCCGGGCACAACGTACTTCTCAATCATCTTGAGAACGTTGCCGGTGATACGGCACGCTACGCGCATTTTTTCGAGGTCCGCGTCGCTTTTTACGGTTATCATTATTTAAGCGCCTCGGTAATCTCTTTGAATACTTCTTCGATTTTGTTCATGCCGTTGACGGTCACGAGCTTGCCCTGCTTTTCGTAATAGTCGATGAGCGGAGCTGTGGACGCGGTGTAGACATTGAGGCGATTAGCCACGGTTTCGGGCTTGTCGTCGTCGCGGTGCATAAGCTTGCCGCCGCACTTATCGCAGTCCTCGTCTTTTTTTGTAGAAACGTGGTAGCTTTCGCCGCACTTCGAGCAAACGCGTCTGCCGGTAAGGCGGTCGGAAAGCGCGCCGAGGTCGACGTCGATATTGATTACGGTGTCGATGTTCGCTATCTTATCGAGAGCTTCGGCTTGCGCGAGATTGCGCGGAAAGCCGTCGAGAAGGTATCCGTTCTTTGCGTCATCCTCCATGAGACGGAGTCTGACGATTTCCACGGTAACCTCGTCGGGAACGAGTTGACCCTTGTCGATATACGACTTGGCGGTAACGCCGATAGGAGTTTGCTCTTTGATATTCTTCCTGAAGATGTCGCCGGTGGAAATGTGCGGAATGCCGTACTTTTCGGCGATGCGTACTGCCTGAGTGCCTTTACCTGCGCCGGGTGCGCCCAACAAAATCAAATTCATAGTTCGTCCTTTTTTCCGACTGAAGCCACGCTCCGCCGTTTATCTCAGGCTACCCTGCCGTTTTCGGCAACGAGCCCGCGGAAAACGCGCGGAACGCGGCTTAACTCGGATAATTCTTTTACTTTAAGAAACCCTTATACTGCTTCATCATCATCTGACTTTCGAGCTGCTTGTCGAATTCGAGAGCAACCGACACGACGATTAGCATACCGGTGGCACTGAGCGCGTTGACGAGCGTGGAGTCGAGCACCAGCGAGAAGATAAGCGACGGAACGATTGCGATGAACGCGAGGTAAATCGCACCGAACAGCGTTACTCTCTTGGAGATTCTGACCAGATACTCGTAGGTAGGCTTGCCGGGTCTGATGCCGGGAATGAATCCGCCGTACTGCTGAATGTTGCGAGCGACCTCCTCGGGGTTGAACTGAATCTGCGCATATAAGTAGCAGAAGAACAGAATGAGAAGACCGACGCACACGCTGTAGATAGGCGTACCGCTGCCGAGCCACTTGACCCACCATGCGTAGAAAGCACTCTGAGGAGCGACCATTTGCGCGATGAGCTGGGGAAAGGTTATGATTGCGGTTGCGAAGATGATGGGGAGAACGCCGCTGGCGTTGACTTTGAGCGGAATATAGGTGCTCTGTCCGCCGTACTGCTTTCTGCCCTTGATTTGCTTTGCGTACTGCACGGGAATCTTGCGCTCGGCAAGGTCCACGAACACGATAAGCGCGAAGATGACAATAACCATTAAGACGAAGCCGAGGAGCTCCCAGATAGCGGTCTGGCTGCCGCCGAACGCTTCGCCGAACTTAGCGACGATTGCGAGGCCCGCGCTTGCGAGGATACCGACGAAGATGAGGAGCGAAATACCGTTGCCCATGCCGTTCTCGGTGATGCGCTCGCCCAGCCAGAGGGTGAACATAGCGCCTGCGATGAGCATGACGGCAACGAAGATGCCGACCATCCACTTTTCGGTGAGCAGTCCGCTGAATATGGCGGTTTCCAGCCCGTCCTGATTAGCCCAGCTGACGGTAATCGCTGCCGCCTGGGCGATAGCGAGAATCAGCGTGGCAAATCTCGTGATTTTAGTGAGTTTTTTTCTGCCCTCGCCGCCCTGCTTGGAAAGTCTTTCCAGCGACGGAATAGCGACGGTGAGAAGCTGAATGATGATGGAAGCGTTAATGTAGGGGGAAATGCCTATTGCGAGGAACGCGCCGTTAGCGAGCGCGCCGCCCGTAATGGAGGACAACAGCGTGAGCAAAGAGTCGCTCGCGGTGACGGAGCTGTTTACAGCCGCGCTGATGCCGGGGACGGGAAGCCAGCAGCCGATGCGATACACGAAGAGCAAAGCGAGCGTAATGAGCATCTTCTTTCTGACGTCCTTGTTCTTGAAAGCATTTGCCAACGTATGGAACATTATAACACCTCTACTTTTCCACCAATCTTTTCAATTTTCTCAATAGCGGATTTGGAGAATTTGTTTGCCTTTACGGTAAGCTTCTTGGTGAGCTCGCCGTTCCCCAGCACCTTAAGTCCGTAGGCTTCGATTTTGGAAAGCACGCCTGCCTCCAAAAGCAGCTCCGCGGTAATCACGGTGCCGTCCTCGAAGTCGTTAAGACGCTCGAGGTTGACAACGGAGTAAACCTTTTTCCAATTGTTGTCGAAGCCGGTCTTGGGCAAACGACGCGCGAGCGGCATCTGACCGCCTTCAAAGCCGATACGGACTCCGCCGCCGCTTCTAGCCCACTGACCTTTGTGACCCTTGCCGCTGGTTTTGCCGAGACCGCTTCCGATACCTCTGCCGAGGCGTTTTGCGGAAGTTCTTGCTCCGACGGCGGGACTAAGTTCATGAATTTTCATAATTATGCCTCCACGGGTTCGACCTTAACGAGGTGCTTGACGACGAAAATCATACCGCGGATAGCGGCGTTATCCTCGTGAATCGCGCTGGAACGAATCTTGTGAAGTCCCAAAGCCTGTACGGTCTTCTTTTGCTTTTCAAGGCAGCCGATGGTGCTCTTGACAAGCGTTACCTTAATTTTGCCGTTAGTATTGTTAGCCATAACTTACACCTACCCTAAAATCTCTTCTACGGTCTTACCGCGGAGAGCGGCGACCTGTTCGGGCGTGCGAAGGCTCTTGAGTCCTTCGAGCGTAGCCTTGACGCAGTTGATGGGGTTACGCGAGCCATAGGTCTTGGTGGTGATGTTCTTGATACCCGCAAGCTCTACGACCGAACGAGCCGAGCTGCCTGCGATAACGCCGGTGCCCTCGGGAGCCGGCTTTAAGATCACGGAGCTCTTTCCGAACTGACCGATGGCTTCGTGCGGAATGGTGTTTCCGTCCATTGCGACCTTGATGAGGCTTCTGCGAGCCAAAAGCTCTGCCTTCTTGATAGCCTCGGGAACCTCGGCAGCCTTAGCCGCGCCGATACCCACGCTGCCCTTGCCGTCGCCGACGACTACGAGCGCGGAAAAACGCATATTCCTGCCGCCCTTAACGACCTTGGTGATACGATTTACCGCAACAAGCTTGCTGGAAAAACCGTCGTCGGGCTTAACTTCTTCACGTTCTCTTCTTGCCATGATGAATGAACCTCCTATTAGAATTTAAGTCCGGCTTCTCTTGCGGCTTCCGCAAGTGCCTTTACGCGTCCGGTGTAGAGGTAGCCGCCTCTGTCGAACACGACGGTGGTGATACCCTTCTCGAGCGCCTTCTTCGCAACGTCCGCGCCGACCTTTTCCGCAGCCTGAACCTTGGTGAGTCCGTTGACGTCCATGCCCTTGGCGATGGTGGAGGACGAAACAAGCGTTACGCCCTTCACGTCGTCGATGACCTGCGCGTAAATGTGCGTGGTGGAGCGGTAAACGTTAAGACGCGGTACCGCAGCCGTACCCGAAACCTTGTTGCGGACGCGAAGGTGTCTTTTCGCTCTGACGGCGTTCTTATTTGCTTTATTAATCATAACGAATTAAACCTCCTGTTACTTGCCTGCGGTCTTGCCTTCTTTCTTCACAAGCACTTCGTCCGAGTAATGGACGCCGTAGTTGTGATAAGGCTCGACGGGGCGCTTCGACTTGATAGTCGCGGCAACCTGTCCGACCTGCTCCTTGCTGATGCCGGTGACGACAATCGTGTTCGCGTCGGGGCATGCGATGGACACGCCCTCGGGAATCGTGTAGTCGACGGGATGCGAGAAGCCGAGGCTCATCGTGAGCTTGTTGCCCGCAACCGCCGCCTTGTAGCCGACGCCTGCGATAACCAAAGTCTTGGTGTAGGGGGTCACGACGCCGGTCACCATGTTGTGGATGAGCGCGCGGTAAAGCCCGTGCATAGCCTTGGTCTGAAGCTCTTCGTTATTTCTCGTCACATGGACCTCGTTGCCCTCGACGGTAACGCCGATGTGGCGCGAGTCGATGTGCTGAGTAAGAGTACCCTTGGGGCCCTTGACTGTAACGACCTGATTGTTGTACTCGACGGTTACGCCGGCGGGTACGGTAATGTGTAATCTACCTATTCTGGACATATACGCCTCCCGTTACCACACATAGGCGAGAACTTCGCCGCCGATTTTGTTGTTTCTTGCCTGCTTGTCGGTCATGACGCCCTTGGAGGTGGAAACGATAGCGATGCCCAAGCCGCCGAGGACTTTGGGGAGCTGCTCGTAACCGCAGTAAACTCTGAGACCCGGCTTGGAGATACGCTTAAGGTTGGTGATAACCTTTTCGTTCTTCGCGCCGTACTTGAGCGTGATGACGATTTCGCTCTTGCCGTCTTTCTCGACAACTTCCGCGCTCTTTACAAAGCCTTCGTTTACGAGAATGTCGACAATGGACTTTTTCATTTTAGAATTGGGGACGGAAACGGTTTCGTGTTTAGCCGTCAACGCATTTCTGATTCTGGTCAGTAAATCTGCAATAGGGTCTGTAACTACCATAACGTCCTCCTCTTACCAGCTCGACTTTCTTACGCCGGGGATTTCGCCCTTGTAAGCAAGCTCTCTGAAACAAATACGGCAGATACCGTACTTACGAAGTACAGCGTGCGGACGACCGCAGATGGAGCAGCGGGTGTATTCGCGAGTGGAATACTTTTGCGCCTTACGCTGTTTGTTTATCATTGCTTTCTTTGCCATTTGAAATTATCTCCTTTTCCCTATCAGTTCTTGAAAGGCATTCCAAGCTTGACAAGGAGTGCTTTGGCTTCGTCGTCGGACTTCGCGGTGGTTACGACGCAGACGTCGAAGCCGCGAACCTTTTCAACCAACTCGTAGGACACCTCGGGGAAAATGATGTGCTCTTTGATACCGAGCGCATAGTTTCCTCTGCCGTCGAACGACTTTCCGGAAATACCGCGGAAGTCGCGGACGCGCGGAAGCGCGATGGAAACGAGTCTGTCGAGGAATTCGTACATTCTCTTGCCGCGGAGCGTTACTTTGGCGCCGACCGCCTGTCCCTCACGCAGCTTGAAGTTTGCGACGGACTTCTTCGCCTTGGTGACGAGAGCCTTCTGTCCGCAAATAGCCTCGAGTTCCTTGATTGCGTTCGACACGCTCTTGGAGTTATCCTTGACGTCGCCGAGGCGCATGTTGACGATGATTTTGTCGAGAGCGGGAACCTCGTTTACGTTCTTGTAGCCGCGTTCTTTCATGAGCGCGGGGACGATTTCCTCTTTGTAGGATTTCATCAAACGGTATCTTCCCGAATCGGTTGCAGCCATGCTCGCAACCTGATTTTTCTTTTCTGCCATTATAAACCTCCGTTACTTGTCGGAAGACTCGTCGGTCTTCTTAGCCGCGGTTTTCTTTGCGGCGGTCTTCTTTTCAGCCGTAGCTTCGCCGGTCTTTTTGGTCGTCGTCTTCTTGGCGGCGGTTTTCTTTACCGGTTTCTCCTCGGCAGTAGTCTCCGTAGCGGCGGTATCTGCGGTCTTGGTTGCCTTTTTGGCTGCTTTCTTTTCAGCCTTGGCTGCCTTTGCGTCGAGCGACGCTCCGCACTTTACGCATACTCTGGACTTCTTGCCGTTTACTTCGGCGTTGCCCACGCGCGTAGCCTTTCCGCAAGCCGGGCAAATGATTTGCACGTTGCTGGAATCGATATTGCCGTTGACTTTCTCGATTCCGCCGGGCTGCTGAGCCGAACGGGGTTTACGGTGCTTGGTCACTACGTTCACGCCGTCGACGACAACCGTGTGGTTGGCGGGATTGGCGGAAAGGACCTTACCGATTTTACCTTTATCTTTACCTGCGAGAACGAGTACGTTATCGCCTTTCTTTACATGTAATGCCATAATGACGTTCTCCTCCGATTAAATAACTTCGGGAGCAAGGGACACGATTTTCATGTAGTCCTTGTCGCGGAGTTCTCTTGCGACGGGTCCGAAGATACGAGTGCCGCGCGGCTGCTTCTGCGAGTCGATGATGACCGCCGCGTTGTCGTCGAATCTGATGTGGGAGCCGTCGGGACGGTTGACGCCCTGATGCGTGCGAACGATGACCGCGCGAACTACGTCGCCCTTCTTCACCGCGCCGCCGGGGGTCGCGCTCTTTACGGAGGCAACTATGACGTCACCGATGTTGGCACTTCTACGGAACGAACCGCCGAGGCAACGGATACACATAATCTCCTTTGCGCCGCTGTTGTCCGCAACCTTTAAATAGGATTGAGGTTGTATCATAATCGTTTCTCCTTACTTAGCCTTTTCGATTATCTCGACAAGACGCCAGCACTTATCCTTGGAGAGGTGTCTGGTTTCGGCGACGAGGACGGTATCGCCGATACCGCATTCGTTGTTCTCGTCGTGAGCCTTGAGCTTCTTGGTCTTGTTGATTGTCTTTTTGTAAAGCGGATGCTTTGCCTTGTCCTTGATGGCGACGACGATTGTCTTGTCCATCTTATCGGAAACTACCACGCCGACGCGCTCTTTTCTGAGGTTTCTTTCGATTGCTTCTGCCATTTTAGTTTCCTCCGTTAAGCCTTTTTAAGCTCGCGCTCGCGAAGAATCGTCTTGATTCTGGCGATGTCGCGTTTGCAGTTTACCATCTGCATGGGGTTAGAGAGCTGACCGGTCGCGTGAGAAAAGCGAAGGTTGAAAAGCTCCTTCTTCAGCTCGCCGAGCTTAACGTTCAATTCGTCGTCTTTCATTTCGCTGAATTTAACTGCTTTCATTACGCTTTAACCTCCTCTCCGGATTTGTCGGGGTTTACCATGTCCGACTTCTTGGCGATTTTGCACTTGACGGGGAGCTTGTGCGAAGCGAGGCGGAGCGCCTCCTTTGCGACTTCCTCGCTGACGCCTGCCATTTCAAACATAACTCTGCCCGGTTTAACTACCGCTACCCAATACTCGGGAGCGCCTTTGCCGGAGCCCATACGAGTTTCGGCAGGTTTCTTGGTGACGGGCTTGTGGGGGAAGATGTCTATCCAGACCTGTCCGCCACGCTTGATATAACGGGTCATTGCGATACGGGCTGCCTCAATCTGATTGGAGGTGACCCAACCGGGCTCGAGCGAAACAAGACCGTAATCGCCGTAAGCGATAACGCCGCCCGAAATATCTCTGCCCTTCATTCTGCCGCGATGAACGCGACGTCTTTTTACTCTTTTAGGCATTAACATATTACTGTTCTCCTCCTTCGCTCTTAACTACGGGAAGGACCTCTCCCTTGTAAACCCAAACCTTGATACCGATGATACCGAAGGTGGTGTGTGCCTCTGCGGTGCCGTAATCGATGTCGGCGCGCATCGTCTGAAGGGGTATCGAACCCTCGTGATAGCTCTCCGAACGTGCGATTTCCGCGCCGTCGAGACGACCTGCGACCATAATCTTGACGCCCTTTGCTCCGCTGCGCATTACGCGGCTCATGGCCTGCTTCATCGTTCTGCGGAAAGACGCTCTCTTTTCAAGCTGCTGAGCGACGGATTCGGCGACGAGCACCGCGTCCATGTCGGGGCGCTTTACTTCGAGAATGTTGATGTGAATGGAGCCTGCCTTGACAATCTTGCCAAGCTCCTTCTTGAGCTGCTCGACGCCTGCGCCCTTGGTGCCGATAAGCATACCGGGCTTGGAGGTGTGAATATTAATCACTACCTTGTCCTGAGCGCGCTCGATAGCGACCTTGGAGATGCCGAAGGCGTAATACTTCTTCTTGATGTACTCGCGAATCTTGTGGTCCTCGAGAACGTATTTGGAAAAGTCTTTCTTATTTGCATACCACTGAGCGTTCCAGCCGGCGATGACGCCCACTCTCAGTCCGTGCGGATTGACCTTCTGTCCCATATTACTTAACCTCCTTGGTGTCCAGCACTACGGTGATGTGGCTGGTGCGCTTGTTGATGCGATAAGCTCTACCCTTGGAAACGGGCTGTACGCGCTTTAAGATAGGACCGCCGTCGGCGTAAATCTCTGCGACGTAAAGGTCTGCTCTTGCCATGCCGTTGTTGTGCTCGGCGTTGGCGGCTGCGGACTGAATGAGCTTGTAGACGACCTCGCTCGCCGCCTTGGGGGTAACCGCAAGGGAATTGAGCGCTTCGTTCACGGACTTACCGCGAACGGTGTCGATGACTACTCTCACCTTCGAGGGCGAAATGCGAACGAATTTTGCGTGAGCGCAAGGTCTTGTATCCTTATTAGCCGCGATTTTCGCGGTTTTTTCTTTCATTCTTTTAGCCATTTGAAAACTCCTTACTTGCCCGAGGTGGTTTTCTCGCCGGCGTGACCCTTGAAGGTGCGCGTGGGGGCGAACTCGCCGAGCTTGTGTCCGACCATTTCTTCGGTGCAGTACACGGGAACGTGCTTTCTGCCGTCGTGAACGGCAATCGTGCAGCCGATGAACTCGGGGAATATCGTGGAGGAGCGCGACCAGGTCTTGATGACCTTCTTGTCGTTGGTCTCTGCCTGAGCCTTTACTCTCTCGAACAATTTTTCTTCTACATAAGGTCCTTTTTTGACGCTTCTACTCATAATTCACCTCTAATTTATGCGCTTAACGATAAAGCGGTCGCTTGCCTTGTGGTGCTTTCTGGTCTTGTAACCGAGAGCCGGCTTACCCCAAGGAGTAACAGGGCTGGGCATACCGACGGGGGATTTGCCCTCGCCGCCGCCGTGCGGGTGGTCGTTCGGGTTCATTACGACGCCGCGGACGGTGGGTTTGATACCCATGTGACGTTTTCTGCCTGCCTTGCCGAGCGAAACCAGCTCGTGGTCGAGGTTGCCGACCTGACCGATAGTCGCTTTGCAGGTGAGGAGCACCATTCTCATTTCGCCCGAGGGCATCTTGAGGGTGGCGTACTTGCCTTCCTTAGCCATCAGCTGAGCCGCCGCGCCTGCGGTGCGTACCATTACGCCGCCGTTGCCGGGCTGGAGCTCGACGTTATGCACGAGAGTACCTACCGGGATGGAGCCGAGCGGAAGCGCGTTGCCCGCCTTGATGTCGGCGTTCTCGCCGCTGACTACCACGTCTCCGACGGAAAGTCCCAAAGGAGCGAGAATGTATCTCTTTTCGCCGTCCGCGTAGTGCAGAAGCGCGATGTAGGAGGTACGGTTCGGGTCGTACTCGACGGTCGCGACCTTAGCCGGGATATTGTCCTTGTTGCGCTTGAAGTCGATGATACGGTACTTGTTGCGGTTGCCGCCGCCGATGTGGCGAACGGTGATTCTGCCGTTGTTATTGCGTCCGCCCGTCTTGTTGATGGAAACGAGCAGCGATTTTTCGGGCTTGTCGGTAGTGACCTCGGCAAAGCTGCTTACGGTCTTTTGGCGAGTACCCGGAGTAATCGGTTTAAATCTTTTAACTGCCATTGTAATCTCTCCTTAATCCTTACGCGAGGCTCTCGAAGAATTCGATTGCTTTGCTGTCGGCGGTAAGCTTGACGTAGGCTTTCTTGAACTTGGAGGTATAGCCCTCGGTTCTACCCTGTCTTTTGTATTTGCCGCGCACGTTGACTACGTTTACCTTGTCGACCGTCACTCCGAAGATTTGTTCGACGGCGGCTTTGATTTGGGTCTTGTCCGCGCGCTCGTCAACGACGAAAACGTACTTCTTGGAGGGGATTCCGTCGTAGCTCTTCTCGGAGAGAAGCGGCTTCTTGATTATATCGTAAGCGTTCATGCCTTGTATGCCTCCTCGATTTTCTCTACCGCGCTCTTGGTCATAACGAGCTTCTCGTTTGCCATAACGTCGTAAACGTTGATGAGAGCGGAATTGACGGTGGTAACGGTGGGAATGTTGTTTGCCGCGCGTACCACAGCCTCGTCGGCGTCGGTGACGACGAGCAGCGCGCGCTTCTCGACGCCCAGCGCCTTCATGACGGCAACCATTTCCTTGGTCTTTGCCGCCGCGAGCTTAATCTCGTCGACGACAACCATCGCGTCGCAAGCCACCTTGTCGGAGAGTGCGCAGCACAGCGCGCCGCGCTTCATCTGCTTGTTGACCTTCTGGGAGAAGTCACGGGGCTTGGGTGCGAACACCACGCCGCCGCCCGTCCACTGAGGCGACCTGATCGAGCCCTGACGCGCTCTGCCGGTGCCCTTCTGACGCCACGGTTTGACGCCGCCGCCGCGAACCTCGGTTCTGGTGAGAGTGGACTTGGTGCCCTGTCTTGCGTTATTCTGCTGAGCCACGACTACCTGATGAACGAGCGCTTCGTTGAATTCGACCGCAAACACGCTGTCGTCGAGGTTCATCGTGCCGGCTTCGGCGCCGGTTTGCTTATAAACTTTAATGCTAGCCATATTAACCTCCGTTATTTCGTAGACTTGACAGCCTGCTTGACGGTAACGAGTCCGCCCTTACGACCGGGAACGGCGCCGCGAATCAAAAGCACGTTGCGCTCTACGTCTACCTTCACGACGACGAGATTCTGAATGGTCACATTCTCGTGTCCGTACTGACCTGCCATGTGAAGTCCCTTGATGACCTTGCTGGGGGTGCTGTTCGCGCCGACGGAGCCGAGCGAGCGGTGAACCGGGCCGGTACCGTGAGTCATCTTAAGACGATGCTGATTCCATCTCTTGATTGCGCCCGAGAAGCCGTGTCCCTTGGTAACGCCCGAAACGTCCACCACGTCGCCGGCGGCAAACATGTCGCACTTAATCTCGGCGCCGACTTCGTAGGAGTCGGAATACTTGAATTCTTTAAGGTATTTCTTGGGTTTAACTCCGGCTTTGTCGAACACGCCTTTCTGCGGCTTGTTGACAAGCGCTTCCTTTTTGTCCTCGAACGCCACGACGGTAGCAGCGTAGCCGTCGCGCTCGACGGTCTTGTTTCTGACTACGGTCATCGGACCTGCTTCGACGACGGTGACCGGAACCATAAGACCGGTTTCGTCGAAAATCTGAGTCATGCCGAGTTTTTTACCTAATATTGCTTTTTTCATAATCGTAATTTCCTCCGCGCGACTTATAACTTGATTTGAATATCAACTCCTGCGGGAAGGTCGAGTTTCATAAGAGAATCAACCGTCTTCGCCGAGGGGCTGTAAATATCAATCAATCTCTTGTGGGTGCGGATTTCGAACTGCTCGCGAGAGTCCTTATACTTGTGCACCGCACGCAAGATGGTTACTACCTCTTTCTCGGTAGGAAGCGGAATAGGTCCGCTTACCTTCGTGCCTGTTTTCTTCGCAGTTTCAACTATTCGCGCTGCCGACTGGTCGATAAGCTCGTGGTCGTAGGCTTTGAGTTTGATACGAATCTTCTGACTTGCCATTTTTACTCCTCCGTTTAAGCATTTGCGACAACTTGCTCGTGTGTGTCAAAACGTGAGCTGTTTATAGGGGCATAAGTCGTAGCCCCGCACACGCAGTTCGCAATCGCGCGGATTTATCCGCACTTGTCAGTCCGAGTTCTCTTCGTCCTTGCTGATTTTGACGGAAGTAATCTCGGACGTCATCCCGACGCTCACTAAAATGCCGCACTTTCAGTACAGCCTGTCTATTATAACCTATATGCGATACGGTGTCAAGCGTTTTTACGGCGTTTTTTAAAGCAATTATCGTAAAAAGCGGATTTTTTGATAATTTCGGCGCAGCGACGGCGTGCCGTGGCGCACGTCCAATGAGTCTCCGCCCGAAAGTGCGAAAAAGACGCCTTTACGCCTCGCGCGCGTGCGCGCGTATACGCGTATGCGCACACATACGCGCGTATATTTTAATTAAGGAAAAACGCGGAAGAAAAAATGCGGAAACGCCGATGAAACGAGAATAAAGAAAACGGACGGCTACCCGTCCCGTCTCGTTATAATTCTTCTATGATTTTGGCAATTGCGCCCTCGCCGCTGTTTACGGTTACGCGCGTCGCCGCGGCTTTCAGCGCAGGTATAGAGTTACCCACGGCATAGCCAACGTCCGCGAGCTTAATCATTCCGATGTCGTTCTGATTGTCGCCCACGCACACGACCTTATCGAAGGTTTTACCGAGGAGCGGAATCATGCGCTTTAACGCCTCGCCTTTGCCGCTGCCCTCAGGACACACCTCGAGCGTGCGCCAGGACGACATTTCGACGGAAAACTCGCCGCCGAACAGCCTGCTCGCCGACTCGTAGTGCTTTTCGCCGAGCGCCTTGTCGGCATGTTCGATTATCATTTTGTAGACGGGAAATTTCGGCTGCTTCAAAAATTCCTTAACGTCGTCGCCGCGGCGGTAGAAGTTGAAACGGAAATCGCCGTCGGTCACGCGCATGTACGAGTATTCGTCCGCAAATCCCGAAAAGTATTCGATAACCTTTTCGCACTCGCGCCCCATGGTGAACGACACGACCGGGCGCTTTTCGGATATAGAGTACACGGCGGTGCCGTTACTGCACACGCACAAATCGGCAATGGGCATAACATCGCGAAGGAGCGCGATTTCGTCGGGGTTTCTGCCCGAAACCACCGCGAACGTGCCGCCGCGCGCCACGAACTCGTTTACCGCGGCGATATTATTCTTCGGTATGGGCGCGAAAAAATCGTCGCCGTCACGATATTTGTAGGTATCGGACGTAAGCGTAAGGTCAAAGTCGCTGCACAGTAAAATTCCGTCGTATCGTTTCATGCTTCTCTCCCGTGATTACGGCGCTATTCTACCATAAAGCGACAAATTTCGCAAGCGAATAACGACGGGGAATCCCCTGCATGGAACGAATACTTTGCCTTTTTCGTCATTCGGGGGGCTTGTCGAGAAATCCGGCGAAGCGTAAAGAAATGAATAATGCGCCTGCGACCGGATTCTTCGGCTGCGCTATCGCTCCGCTCAGAATGACATAAGGATTATATTTCTCTATTGCGGGGGATCCTCACGGTCGCGGAACGCCGCTCCCTCAGGATGACGGGATAAAAGTAAGATTCTGCTTTTAATTTTAAAATTTAACGCGCAGTTTCCGTTTTTTTACGTCATCCTGAGGAGTAAGCGAAAGCACCCGATAAACAGGTGCTTTCGCTTATGACGTGAGGATCCCCTACTCCAAACAAGTAATTATCCGTATACCGCTCCCGTTTACAGCACCTTGGACAAAAATTCTTTGAGGCGCGGCGACTGCGGATTGGCAAAAAACTCCTCGGGCGTATTCTCCTCGGCAATCACGCCGCCGTCCATGAACAGCACGCGCGTCGCCACTTCTCTTGCGAACCCCATTTCGTGAGTGACGATAACCATCGTCATGCCGTCGTCCGCAAGCTTTTTCATCAGGTCAAGCACCTCGCCCACCATTTCGGGGTCGAGCGCGCTGGTCGGCTCGTCGAACAGCATTACCTTAGGCTCCATCGCGAGCGCACGCACGATAGCTATACGCTGTTTCTGACCGCCGGACAGCGTGGACGGATAGACGTCCGCCTTGTCGTCCAGCCCTATCCTGTCAAGCAACTCGTGAGCCTTGACCTCGGCTTCGGCTTTGATTTCGCTTACCGACTTGCCCAAATCGTAAAGCGGCTTTTTGTCCGCTTTTTTCCTGAACAGGTTGGCGATTTTGCGCCAAAAGTTAGCCGACTTTAATTTAGCGCGCTTCTTTTTTGCGATGAGCACGGGCGCGAGCGTGATGTTTTTCAGCACCGTAAGGTTGTTGAAAAGATTGAAATTCTGGAATACCATGCCGATTTTCTGACGGTGGATATTGATGTCGACGCGCATGTCGGCTAAATCCACACCCTCGAAATAAATCGAGCCGCCGGTCGGGTCCTCCATGCAATTCAGACAGCGCAGAAAAGTCGACTTGCCGCAGCCGCTGGGTCCCAGAATGGCTATCTTTTCGCCGTTATGCACCTCAAGGTCTACGCCCTTCAGCACTTCGTTGTCGCCGAAGCTTTTTTTAAGCCCGTGCACAGAAATCAGCACCTCGTCGGCGTTCCCCTTGTCCTCGAAGTCGGCAAAGCCCTTTTCGCATGCGGCGCAGCTCTCCTCGTTCTTGTTTCCGCAAGCCGCGCAAGCGTTCTCCGCGGCGTTATTCATAATTTCGTCAGTCATCACGCGCTCCTTTTATTGTCGCTCTTCGACAACGCCTTTTCGACGCATTTCACCAGCAAAGTTATCAGCAGTACCAGCACTATGTACACGACCGCCATGAACAGGTACGGCATCATGAATTCGTAGTTCTTGTTGCCGATTGCGCGCATGACCGTGTAGAGGTCATAAACCGTGATAAAACTAACCACCGAAGTTTCCTTGATAAGCGTGATAAACTCGTTGCCGAGCGTGGGCAGAATGTTCTTGACCGCCTGCGGAATGACGATTTTAATCATGCTCGTGCCGTAGGTTAGCCCCAGCGCGCGCCCGGCGTCCAGCTGACCGCGGTCGACGGAATTGATGCCGCCGCGCATGATTTCCGAAACGTACGCGCCGCTGTTCAGTCCGAACACGACTATGCCGACGTTTATCGCCTCCACACCCTTCGCACCAATCGCCGGCAAAAGGACGTAGTATGTGATAAGCAGTTGCACTACCATAGGCGTACCGCGGAAAATCGCGACGTAAACCGAGCAGATTTTATCCAGCACGCGCACGACGCGCTTGTACTTCGGCGCGACCTTGACCATTGCAATCAGCGTGCCCACGACTATGCCTATCAGCAGTCCGCACACCGCTATTAACACCGTATTGAGAAGCCCTTTGAAAAACAGCCCCGTCCAATACGGATTGGACATCGTTTCCCAAAAGCGCACCCATTTAACTTGCCAATTCATTATTATCTCCGTAACGCGCGAAAGGTTTTCCGCCGCAACCGACGGAAAACTCTTCGCTCTCGTCTATTAAATTTCGTAATCCGATTTCAATCCGATTAGTTCGTAGACACCGCGTAGCCTGTCTTGTCGCCCTTGCCCTCGTAGTACTTGGCTTCGATTGCAGCGTAAGTGCCGTCGCCCTTAATCTTTGTAAGGAACGCGTTGAATTTTTCCTGAAGTTTGGCGTTGCCTTTCTTGATAAGGAACGCGTAGTCCTCGTCGGTGAGTTTCACGTCGATGACCTTCACTCCGTCGATGGAAGCCACGAGTGCCGAAGCCGGTCCTTCGTCGACGACTACCGCGTAGATGTTGCCTGCTTTCATGTCCTGAATTGCGGTGACGGCGGTGTCGTAGCCCTTGCCCTCTATATTGGCGAAGCCGTCGTAACCGAAGCCCTCGTCGCCGTTTATGTACATCTGCCCCGTCGTTCCCGTCTGGAATCCGATTTTCTTGCCGGACAAACCTTTGAGCGCTTCTTCCACGGCTTTGGCGGTGGTTTTGCCGTCGAAATCGTTATTGCCGTCAAGCACTATCAGCTTCTGCGAAGCCTTTGCGTAAGTGTCCGAAAAATCAAAGGTTTTCTTCCTGTCCTCGGAAACGGTGATACCTGCCATGCCTGCGTCGGCTTTGCCTGCCTCGACCTCGCTGAAAATCGAGTCAAATTCGATATTCTTGACGACGAGTTCCAGTCCCTCTTCCTTTGCGAAAAGTCCCGCAACCTCGATGTCGATGCCGTAAATCTTTCCGTCGTCGCCGACATACTCGTACATGCCGAACGGGCAGTTGGTCGCGACGATAAATTTACCGCTCTGGACGGTGTATTGTTCGCCGGCACCTGCGCCCTGATTGTCGTTTCCGTTGCCTTTATCCGGCGCAGGGTCGCCTCCGCAAGCCGTCAGCGAGAACGCCGCAACAACGGTGAGCATAGCTCCTAACAGTAATCCGATTAGCTTTTTCATGATTTTTATCTCCTTTTGGAAAATTTAATACGATTTTACGGAGGGACTTCCCTGCCGCGATAACCTTCGGGACACTTCCCTCGTCGGTTATGGGCATATTATAGCAGGTCGATTTCCATTCGTCAAGCGATTTTGCATAAATATTCAAAAATAATTTATAAATATTTGTTTTTATGCACTATGCCGTGAATATGCGGCTGTTTTATGCATAAACTTACATTTTTGCGGCGGACAGGGCGATTGCGGCGACGCGAAAACCGCGCAAATCGAGATTATCGCTTGACAAACGTCAAGCATAGATATATAATGTTTGCGTTCTCCTATGGGGAGTAGTCGGCGACTGAATTCGCAATTAAATCGCTAGCACGGGCGGAAGCCCCGGTTTAATTTGAAACGACGAGACCATACCGTTTTTTCGGTATGGTTTTTTTTGAGGTCTTTGCCTATTCCGCCCCTGCCGCGATAATCAAGACTCGTGACGGGCAGAATAAAATCAGGGTAATTATTTTTACGGAGGCTGTATAATGAGCTATCTTATACAAGCGTGGCTGGACTTGTTCGCGGCTCAGGGCGCCGTCGGCATAGTCAAGGTCGTGGTCATGTGGGTTTTGGGCGGCGTGCTGATATTCCTCGCAATCAAGAAGGATATGGAGCCGGCGCTTTTGCTGCCCATCGGCTTCGGCGCGATACTCGTCAACATTCCGGGCACGAGCGTGCTGACCGACGGTGACGGCACGGGCATTATTTCGTGGCTGTACGAAGTCGGCATCGAAGCTTCGGAGGCTATGCCGATACTGCTGTTTATCGGCATCGGCGCGATGATTGACTTCGAGCCTCTTATCACCAACCCAAAGCTGATGATACTCGGCGCGTTCGCGCAGCTCGGCATTTTCGTGACGATTATTCTCGCAACGCTGTTAGGTTTCAATATCAACGACGCCGCTTCAATCGGCATAATCGGCGCCGCCGACGGTCCCACCTCGATACTCGTCGCGCTGCGCCTCGGCAGCAGTTACGTCGGTCCTATCATGGTCGTGGCGTACTCGTACATGGCGCTGGTGCCGATAATTCAGCCGGCGGTCATCAAGTGCTGCACCACCAAAAAGGAGCGGCTGATTCGCATGGACGACAACACGCGCCACGCGAGCAAGTCGGTAAAAATCTTCTTCCCGATTATCATTACCGTGGTTTCGGGCTTGATTGCGCCCAAAAGCCTGTCGCTCATCGGCTTTTTGATGTTCGGTAATCTTATTAAGGAATGCGGAGTGCTCGGCTCGCTCGCCGACACCGCCAAAACCACGCTGTGCAATCTCATTACCCTGCTGCTCGGTATCACAATCGCGTTCAGAATGCAGGCGGATATGTTCCTGTCCGTTCAGACGCTGATGATTATGGGACTCGGACTATTCGCGTTCGTGTTCGATACCGTGGGCGGCGTAATGTGCGCGAAGGTGATGAACCTGTTCTGCAAAAAGAAAATCAACCCCATGATTGGCGCAGCAGGCATTTCCGCGTTCCCCATGTCCGCGCGCGTAGTCCACAAAATGGGCTTGCAGGAGGATAACACCAATTACCTCCTCATGCACGCCGTGGGCGCCAACGTTTCCGGTCAGGTCGCTTCCGCTATCGTCGGCGGTCTGATTCTCGGGCTCGTGTTATAAGGAGGATTTAGTATGAACACTTTGTTTAGCGCAATTTTATTCTCGGCGCTCAGCTGGGAGGAAATCTACCCCAATCTCATGAAGTCGCTGAATATCCTGTGGCAGGGAGTGCTTGCCATACTGATTGTTGTCGGTGTCATAGTCGCCGTCACTTATCTTATGCAGCGCGCTTCCGAAAAGGCTAAGGCAAAGAAGCAGAACGATAACGGCGCAGACGAAAGCGACAAGCAATAGCCGCTCATCCCGCCCTGCTCGGAAAAACCGCGAACGATTTTTGAAAATCTTGCCGTTTTTCCCTTGACAATTATAAAGATATTATCTATAATATTAGGGTTGACTGCGAAAGCGTCGACCCACGAGCACCATTAGCTCAACTGGATAGAGCGTCGGTCTACGGAACCGAAGGTTAGGGATTCGAACTCCTTATGGTGCACCAAAAACAGCCTGCCGCAATATTGCGGCAGGCTGTTTTTGTGTATCACAGTCGTTCAGAGCTTCGCGCTACTCCTTATACTCGTTCGGGCTATGCCCTCACTCGTGGCGTTCGCTTCGGCTAAGGTGCACAGGTAAAGCACAGTACAAACACAGTGGGCTGTTTTTGCGTGCAACATAAGGCATAAACTATTTACCGCAATTAATCCGTCTGTCGTAACTGTCGGTTATCGTATCGCAAGTCGGGCGAGGGCTTAGCCGCGGAGGTACAGGTAGGCAATGACGGCGGCGGAGGCGATAAGCGCGGCGAGCACGGCAAAAAATGCAACCGTCGCAAGCGTTTTTACGGTCTTATTCTCCGAGCGGAAGCAGCCGCCCGTCAGTATCAGCGAGATTATGCCGCTAATCAACTGTCCTCCGTAAACAATAAACGCAAGATAGAACACGGCGATGAGCGCGAGCCCTGCCGCGGCGTCGCCGCTGACCTCTACGTCGTGCAATCCCGAAAATATAATCAGCGTTGCCGCCGCAAAACAAACGAGCGACAACGCCCCGAAAATCGAGCCTGCGATAAGTCTGCCTTTTTTCATAATTCCACCTCGCCGAATACAACCGGTTTCTATCCGAACAATTTTTAATCTACGCCCTTAGTATAGCCGCAATTTCCGAAAAAGTCAATACCGCTTTAAAAAAACAAAGCCGCGATACGCCGTCGCGGCTTGCGTTATTTTCGGATTTCAGCGTAAACCGCTGGGGTTTTTGTACTCTACCGACACGAGGACGGGTCCTTTTGCCGTCACCTTGTAGAACTCAAGCCTGTCGGAGTACTCGTAAATCAGCATGCTCGCGTCCATTCGCGTGCGGAAAATCGCAGGTTTTTCGTGCGGCGCGCTCTGAAACGGTATAGCCGAATCGCGCCTTGCCGACTCTTCTCTTCCGAAGCCGCGTTCGCCGCCGCCGGAAAAATCGTCGCGAGCGGTGAAGTCGCGGCCGTCGCTTCTCGGAAATTCCTCACGAGCCGAAAATCCGTTGCCGCTTGAAAAATCTCTGTCGCCGCACCCCGAAAACTCGCTCGGCTCCACTCTTCTGGCGCCGGTTTCGCCGCCAAAGTCCGTTTCGCTTCTTTGGTCGCGCTCGGGATAGTAACTTAAAAATCCCGGGTCGCCGCCCGTGTACTCGGGCTTTTGTGGCTCGCGGTCGATATTGTAGCTGAGAAAATCGGGTTTACCGTCAACGCCCCTGTCGCCGCCGTCAAAACCGCGCCCGAAATCGCCGTCGCGACGCTCGCCTCTCCCGAATCCTCCGTCATAATCTCTACCGAAGCCGAAATCGTTATTCTGCGGCTGCGGCTGACTTTGCTGAGGCTGATAAGGCTGCCGGTACGGCTGCTGTTGGTAGGGTTGTTGCGGATACGGTTGCTGTTGGTAGGGTTGCTGCGGCTGATAGGGCTGCGAATACTGCTGTTGTTGCGGTTGATAAGGCTGCTGCGGATTTTGCGGTTGATTTTGCTGCTGCTGAGCGTAAGCCGCAGGCTGCTGTTGATTTTCGCCGGACTGTGGCGGCTGATTGATTATCTGTCCACCCTGCGCGCCCTCGACGTACTGCACGTTGTTATCGACGGGAGTCATGCCCTGCACATAGCCGGACGAACGCTTGGCGGCTGACGATTTGCGGTCGGCGCGGTGCATAAAGCCGAGGCAAGCGAGCGCGACGGCGAACACGCAGGTCACGCACAGCCCGAAAACGTACACGCCCCACACCGCGGAAAACGAAGTGCGCGTGACGGCGGTGACGATAACGAACAGCAGCGAATAAGCCACGGGCACCCACAGCCCCAGCCTGAGCAATAAAAATTTCAGAATTTTGAGTAAGCCTCGCCCTATCCAGCCGAACAACGAGCTTGCTGTCTTCATCAATCGGTTCTCCTTTTGTCGCAACGCCCGGGGCGAAATTGCGCTCGGGCGTTGGCGGTCTTTAGTGATAAACGCTAATCGCGGATTATTTTATGATGTCGGTACCCATGTACGGCACGAGTACGTCGGGAACGCGCACGGAGCCGTCGGCGTTCTGGAAGTTCTCGAGAATTGCCGCCGTGGTTCTGCCCACCGCGAGTCCGCTGCCGTTAAGCGTATGCACGAAGCCGGTCTTGCCGTCGCGCGTGCGGTACTTGATGTTCATGCGGCGCGCCTGATAGTCGACGAAGTTCGAGCACGAGGAAATCTCGACATACCTGTTGTAGGACGGGAGCCACACCTCGATGTCGTAGGTCTTTGCCGACGAGAAGCCGAGGTCGCCCGTCGACAGGCATACCACGCGGTACGGAAGCCCGATTTTCTGAAGGATAAGCTCTGCCTCGTGAGTAAGCGACTCCAGCTCGTCCCAGCTATTTTCTGGCATCGTGAACTTGACGAGCTCGACTTTGTTGAATTGGTGCTGACGGATAAGTCCGCGAGTATCCCTGCCCGCGCTGCCTGCCTCGCCGCGGAAGCAAGCGGTGTACGCGCAGTAGTAGTACGGAAGCTTCTCCGCGTCAATCACTTCGCCGCGGTGCATGTTGGTTACGGGCACTTCGGCGGTAGGAATCAAAAAGTAATCGGTATTCTTGACGGCGTAGGCGTCCTCCTCGAATTTGGGAAGCTGTCCCGTGCCGGTCATGCTGTCGCGGTTGACCATAAACGGCGGAAAAATCTCGGTGTAGCCGTTTGCGGTGTGCGTGTCGAGCATGAAGTTATAGATTGCGCGCTCCAGCCTTGCGCCCAAGCCGCGATAGACGGTAAAACGCGTGCCGGTGATTTTCGCGGCGGTAGCCGGGTCGAGGATATTCAGCGAGTCGCCCAAGTCCCAATGCGCTTTGGGCTCGAAGTCGAATTTCGTCGGCTCCATAAACTTGCGGATTTCTACGTTTTCGGTGTCGTCCTTGCCGATAGGCACGGTCTTGTCGGGGATATTCGGAATGGACAGCATCGCCATTCTCAGTCCCGATTCCACGGGTCCGAGCTCGTCGTCGAGCGCTTTGATTTTGTCGCCCACGTCTTTCATTCTCGCGATGATTTCGGAGGCGTCCTTCTTTTCTTTTTTGAGCGCGGCAACCTGAGCGGACTCGCGGTTTCTCTCCGCTTTCAGCGCTTCGACTTCCTTCAGAATCTCGCGACGCTGGCGGTCGAGTTCGAGCACGATGTCAACGTCGTACTCGCCGCTGCGAGTTTTCATAGCCGCTTTTACGAGGTCGGCGTTTTCCACAACGAATTTTACGTCTAACATAGCTTTACCTTCTTGGTGAAATTATACCGCTATTATATACCATCGCAATGAAAAAATCAAGGGTTCGCCGCTTTTCCGCGCGGTTTTTTATGAAAATGTCATTTTCGGGCGGCTGTAGCGTCGATTTTCAGGCTTTGCCGCGCTTTTTCGCAGGCTTTACGGGACGAATGAACGGAATAATCCGCGCCGCTTCCTCTCGCGTGAACCATTTGAATACCGCGATAACCGCGACGAACGCCGCCGTCGCGGCTGTTCCCGATAATGCGAGCGCAAACAGCGGCTTTAATCCGCCGAGCACATAACTGAGCCCGATTCCCGTCGCGACGAACGCAGCCGCGGCAAGCGCGGGCGCGAGCGGCGATTTCGGGTGCGCGAGCGTGGGCACGCGCTTTACGACGGATATTACGTCCAGCGTCGCCGTGACCGCGTAGCACAGCACCGAGCCTATCGCCGCGCCGTAAATCCCGAGGACGAACAGCAGACACGCCGTGACGGCTACCTTCGTCACCGCTCCGATGACCAGGTTTACGGCAGGAATTTTGGCTTCGCCCAAGCCCTGAAGCGCGGCTGTCGCGACCTGAATCACGCCGACGTAGAACACCGATACCGCCGAAATCCGCGTTAGCCTTATCGTCACGGCAAGCTGCGCCTCACCCAAACCGCGCGAGTACAGCGTTTTAACGATTAGCGGCGCGAACACGCTCAGCGCGAGCGCGCACAAAAGTCCTCCGATTAGGCACAGCTTAAACGAGAAACCGGCTTCTTTCGCCACGCGCTCGGGGTCGCGGCAGCACTTCGCCACGCGCGGCAAAAGCGCGGCGGAAATGGCGAAAATCACCGCGACGGGCATATTGATAAGCGTCGCAACAGTGCCGCTCGTCAGTCCGTAGGCGGCGGTAGCCTCGGCGCGCCCCACTCCCGTATACGTCAGGATATTGATGACGAGCACGCTGTCGAGGAGCGCGGTGAGCGGCATGACGAGCGAGCCGAACGCCACGGGCACAGCCACGGCAAACAACTCGCGAAGTATTCCGCGCACGGTGGTTTCGTTAGGCGCGCGATTTTGCTTGCAGCTGTCCTGCAAGCTCAGGTCAGCCGCGCCCGAAACGAGCTCCGCCGTCATGTCGCCGGCAAACTCGGCTTGAGCGGCTCCTTGGACGGCTTGCGCCGACTGCGCGTAAAGCTCGCCCTCGCGATTTCTCTCCGCTTCGCTCTCGTCGGCGGCAACTTTTCTTCGCGTGCGCTCGGCGGCGGTTGCTTCCGTGCCGATTAAAAAAGCCTCGTCCGTGCCGAACCCCAAGGAAAGCGCGCGGCGAGCGGCGTAGGCGCGGTTACGGCGGCGCGTTCTCTCGCTTATCAGGTAGGTCGCGGCAAGCGCGAGCGCGGCCAGCAGCTCGGACAGCGAAACGCCTGCGAGCGCGCCGAAAACTCCGCTCGCGTACCCCAGTGGCATCAGTTTGTAAGCAAAGTACAGCCCGAACACGAGCTTGCCCGCTTGTTCGACAAGCTGCGACGCCGCTCCCGGCAGCATGTTCTCCCTGCCCTGAAAGTATCCGCGAAAGCACGAAATCACGGCGACAAACGCCACCGACGGCGCGATACCGTAGTAGGCGGTTTTCGCCTCGGCATTGCCTTGAAGCGCAGCCGCCGCGCCTCCGAATATCGCAAGCAGCGCGGTGCACAGAATCCCTATCGGCACGAGCGCGGCAATCGACACCCCGAGCACTCTCCTCGCGCCCTTTTCGTCGCCGCAGGCAAGCTTTACCGCAACCAGCCGCGAGATTGCGACGGGCAGTCCGCCGCTCGACACCGTGAGAAGCAGCGTGTACAGCGGAAAAACCAGCTGATACAAGCCCATTCCCTCGCCGCCCAGCACGTTGGTGAGCGGCACGCGGTACATCGCGCCCAAAAGCTTGGCTATCACCGACGCAACCGCAAGCATGCCTGCGCCCGTGAATAAATACCGAATGTTCCTTTTCATTCCCTTAGTATGCGCGTTTTATCGTGAGGATTATTATAGTGAGATTCGCTCTTTCGCGCGAGTTAAGGATTAGTAATCGCTCCATGCAGGGGATTCCACGCTTCGGCTT
>OIGD01000527.1_pt1 | contig 45349 bp, 43 predicted proteins | sample 1582211 | NCBI WGS metagenome assembly OIGD01 (sample SAMN04414078, study PRJEB24778) | human gut metagenome | material: faecal | host: Homo sapiens
TTATATTTGTTATATCCAAAACTTTTTTATGTTGTTCATATTTTTTGTACAAATTATTTAATTTATTAATAAATGCTTCATCCACTTTTGAGGCATTTGTTGAAAGTATAATAAAATTTTTATGTATTTTATAACTTATCATATTTTATTTATCCCTAATATAGTTTTATTATTATACATTTTTTAAAGGATGTTAACTATACTAAAGTTTGGTTTTTGTCTAATTATTGTTTTATTCTTAACTATTCATAAAATTGTTTTTATACTAAAATAACAATATGAATATTACATATAAAAGCACAGGCGTTGATTTTGAATGTGACAAGCAAATAAGCAGTCATTTAAAAAAACTTGTTGATGTTGATACAATAAACAGTTTTGCGTCGTCATTTTATGTTGAAAGTAACAATGAAAAACGAATTGGTCTTGCTGCAACATGTGATGGGGTTGGTACAAAAATTATACCGCTTTTACAGTACAAAATGTTTAACACCATTGCAAATGATCTTGTTGCTATGAATTTTAATGATTTGGCTACAAAGGGAGCTTACCCTTTGTTTTTTCTTGATTATATTGCTAACAATAATATAAGTATTGATAATTTAAAAATCTTTTTAAGCGAATTAAGTGATATTTTAAGAAAATATAATTGTAGACTTATAGGAGGCGAGACATCCCAGGTGAAGGATTTAATAAAAGAAAACATATTTGATGTCTGCGGTTTTGTTGTCGGAAAATCAATTATTGAAAAAAATAGACAAGGAAAACTTAAACTCGGCGATGTTATTGTTGCTTTAAAGTCAAATGGGATACATAGCAATGGATTTACTTTAATCCGTAAGCTCTATGAAACAAAACAATTATCCCAAAGTCAATTTATTGAAACATTAAAACCTACTTATATTTATTTGAATGAAATTCTTGAACTTTATAAACAGGGTTTAATTAAAGAAACAGCTAACATTACAGGAGGCGGTCTTGAAGGAAATATAAAACGTATAATTCCTGAAAATTTAAAAGCGTGTGTTTTTAAAAACATTGTTCTTGAAACAGCCAGCAATATATTTAAAGAACTTATGAGTATAATTGGTGAAAAAGAAGCCTTTAATATATTCAATATGGGAATAGGAATGGTTCTTATTATTGAGTCTGGGGATTTTAACAAAGTAAAAAATATATGCTCAAAATACGAACCTTTTATTATCGGAGAAATTGTTGAAGATGACAAAAATTGCAATTTTTGCTTCTTATAACGGTTCAAATTTTGAGGCAATAATAAGATATTTCCGTTGTTTAAAAAATAAAAGGTTAAAAAAAAGTAGACTTGATTTTGTTTTAATTACAAACAATAAATATTCTTATGCAATCAAACGTGCAAAGAAATTAAAAATAAAACATTTTTTTGTTGAGCATGACAATTTATGCAATTTTCTAACTATAAACAAATACGACCTTTGTATTTTAGCAGGCTATATGAAAATAATAGACAAAAAAACATTAAAACTTTCAACATTCATAAATATCCATCCTTCCTTATTGCCTGAATACAAAGGAAAAGATGCCATAAAGAGGATATATAAAGATAAGAACGCTAATTACTCCGGTGTAAGTATTCATTATGTAAACGAACATATTGACGATGGGAAAATTATTGAACAAAAAAAAGTTGAGCTTAGTAAAAATACAAGTTATGCAGACTATGAGAAGAAAATCCATAAAACAGAGCATTTATTATATCCTAGGATTGTTGAAAAAATTATATTGTCTTTGTGTTAAAATAAAATTTACGGGTATAGAAAAAAGTTAAAGAGATGAAATCAAACTGGAAAATTATTGATAATAACACTTTTCAAAATATTGAAAAAGAATTTTTGAATATTGTAGGAAATGAAAAACTTGCACGGATTTTAATAAATCGGAAAATTGATACATTAGAGAAACTAAATAATTTTTTAAACCCAAATGATTCATATGCATTTGACTACAATGTATTTGTAGATATGGAAAAGGTTTTATCAAGAATTGATAAAGCAATAAACAATAACGAAAATATTATAATATACGGTGATTTTGATTGCGATGGAGTAACATCAACAGCCGTTCTTTATAAAACGTTAAAAGAAATAGGGGCCAATGTTGACTACTATATTCCAAACAGAGTTGATGAAAGCCATGGACTTAACACAAAAGCACTTGTCAAAATTTTGTCAAAGAAAAAAGCAAAACTTATTATAACCTGCGACTGCGCAACATCAGATATTGAAGAAGCAAAATTTATAAAAAGTTTTAACTGTGATTTAATAATAACCGACCATCATATAAGCAAAAAAGAACTTCCCTTTTCGTACGCAATATTAAATCCCAAAGCTCAAGGTTCTCTAAATGAAAATCTGAGCTTAAGTAGGATTGAAAGTTTAAACGAACTATCTGGTGTCGGTGTAGCTTTTAAACTCGCTTTAGCATTAATAAATAAATACAACAAGTCCAAAGAATTAATTGAAGATTTAATTGTTTTGGTCACAATTGGAACAATAGGGGATGTTGTACCAATATTAAATGAAAACAGGTATTTTGTACAATCGGGTCTAAATTTAATAAACAAAGCTAATAAAGGTATACAAAGACTTATTGACACACATCCATATGCCTCGACAAATAAGAATATAACAAGTGATTTTGTGGCTTTTCAAATAGTTCCTAAAATCAATGCAGAAGGTAGACTAACATCAATAAATGAAGCTTTTACACTTCTTACCTCAAAGGATGAAGATGAAATAAACTATGCGATAATGACATTGACAACACTAAACGAACAACGTCAGAGTCTTTGCAATGAAGTTTTTATTGAAGCAAAAGAGATGATTAAAAATGAAAACTTAGATAAAAATGATGCTATAATTTTGTATAATCCAAACTGGCATCCCGGCATTGTTGGGATTGTAGCTTCAAAACTTGTGGAGAGATACAACCGTCCTGCTATTTTATTTACATATGACAAAATAAAAAAACTTTACCGCGCCTCTGGAAGAAGTGTTGAGGAAGTGGATATTCATGAACTTATCAAAACTCAAAGTGAATTTCTTGAATTTTATGGCGGACATAAAGGCGCAATTGGGTGTGCGTTTTCAAATAAAGTAATTACATTTGATGATTTAAAAGCAAATTTAAATAAAGCTTTAAACGAAATGACAGAGGATATAACTTACAATAAGTATGTTTATATTGACTCAAAGGTTGATTTTGAAGATTTAACTATTGATTTTGTTAATAAAATAAACCAGTTTGAGCCCTTTGGTGAAGGAATGAAACCTCCTTTATTTTTGCTTAAAGATGTAATAATTAAGGAAAAGAAGATTATAGGTGTAAATAATAACCATTTAAAATTTGTTATTTGTAACAAAAATAACACTAATAAAACTATCGAGTGTATGTTATGGAATAAAACAGATATTAATGCAAAAATAAATTCAGATATTGATATAATATTCGTACCTAAAATTTCACAGTTTAACGGTGAAACAAAAGTTCAGCTTGAAATTGTGGATGTTGATTGTAAAAATATATTAAATACTAGAAACAGCCAGGAAGATAAAAAATGTACACTTAAAGATCTTATAAAAACCGCGTGTGGAATGATTGTTTATGCTTCCAGATATAAAAATGGAGAAATTGACTTAAATATTCTTTCGGAAAAATTATCGGTAAGTATTAATTTTATTGTTATATTTCTTAAAATATTAAATGATATAAGAATGATAGATATAAAAAAACGCAGCAACAGCATAATAAAATACGAATTTCTTGGTGCAAAAGGAATGCAAGCAATAATAAATAATAACAAATTTGAAAACTTAAATAACGAATTTCAAAAAATCAATGCGGATAAGGAACTTGAGTTAAGTATGTAAATTTTTGTAAAAAAAATGTTCAAAACTAGCAAAAAATATTATTATGATTTTTAAATATATGATACTAAAATTTTCTACTTAAAGGAGGGAATAATAATGTCAATGGAACGAATTAATGGAGCTATGTCATACCAATGTCAGGTGCCTCAGTATAATGCTGTAAAAATAGATATCCATCAACCAAAAGTACAGGCTCCTGGAAACAATGACTGCAGGGACTCTCGCTGTCATGAACATGAACGCGGATATAGACAAGAGCATCCACATGGTTCAAAAGGTAATATTTATGGTCAAAAAGGCAACGGCAGTGTTTCAATGCCACGTCCTTCAAATGTTGTTGTTTCGAAAAAAGAAAAACCTGCAAAAGAACCGGTTATTGAAGAAATAAATGAAACACTTGTTGAGGAACAAAGTCCTGTAAACGAAGAGTTATCTCAAGTTACAACAGTCGAACCGGTTGTTGAAGAACCAATAGAAAAAACAGAAGCAGAAGTTTAAATTTGAAATTGACTTTAAAAAACATTTTAATTTTCATTTTAAAAAAGGGGATTGAATAATTTATTCAATCCCCTTTTTTTTATCTTGTTGCCTTGCCGGTTAGCCGCATAAATTCTTCCTGACGGCTAGTTTTTGACAAAGCGTCTTCAAAAGTAATTAATTTTTGTTTATATAATGATTGTAAGGCAGTTTCAAGAGTTTGCATGCCACTTGCCGTTGAAGTTTGAAGTATTGAATAAATCTGAGCGGTTTTACCCTCGCGGATTAAGTTTGCAATAGCGGTGTTATTAAGCAAAATTTCTTGAGCCATTACCCTGCCTTTTTTTGTTACACCATCTTCAAGCAATTTAGGTAATAAAGTTTGTGATAAAACAGCAACCAGACTTGAGGCAAGCTGAATTCTTATTTGTGTTTGTTGACCTTCTGGGTATACATCAACAATACGGTCAACTGTTGAGGCAGCATTTGAAGTATGCAAAGTACCAAATACCAAATGGCCTGTTTCAGCAGCTGTTAAGGCAAGTGAAATTGTTTCTAAATCACGCATTTCCCCAAGAAGTATAATATCTGGGTCTTCACGTAAAGCAGATTTTAAAGCGTTAGCAAAACTTCTTGTATCTTGTCCAAGTTCGCGTTGATGGACGATACCTTTTTTTGAAGTATGTATAAACTCAATTGGGTCTTCAACAGTTAAAATATGATCTGCACGTGTTGCATTTATATAATCAATCATAGCAGCCAGAGTAGTAGTTTTACCACTGCCCGTAGGTCCTGTAACCAGAATAAGTCCACGCGGTTTTTCACAAATTTTCTTTACAATTTCTTTTAAACCCAAATCTTCAAATGAAGGTGGAGTTGTGTTTATGCTTCTAAAGGCTGCTGCATATGTTCCGCACTGTTTGTATATATTAAGACGAAATCTACCGGTATTTTTTACGGTATAACTCATATCAAGCTCCCAGGTCTGTTCCAATTGACGTCTTTGTTCGTTTGATAATATAGGAAGCAGCAATTCTTCAATACTTTGCCGGGTTAGTACAGGTAAGTCCGTCCTGACAAGTTTGCCATCAATGCGCACTACAGGTGGCATATTCACTGACAAATGTACATCACTCGCTCTCATATTTATTGAATTTGTAAGCAATTCATCAATATACATTTTTTTATTTATCTCCTGATATTATATATTATTGCATTATTTGAATAAAATTTCAACAGATATTTATTATTTCTGTTATAATAGAAACGTAATAAAAACATTTAAAATAAGAAAGATATAACTAGAGTCTGGCAATATATGAAATAAACTAGTACAATGATTGGACTTGGTTTTAATAGAGTGGGGGAATATATGAAAGAAACCAGGATAATGATTGGACTTGGTTTAATAGAGCGAGGGAATATATGAAAAAAGTAAAATTGAATGATTTTGAAATAGGCGGTGATAGACTAACAATAATGGCTGGACCTTGTGTCATAGAAAGTGAAGATATTGTATTTAAAACGTGTGAATTTTTAAAAGAGCTATGCTCTAGTCTTGATATAAACTTTATTTTTAAATCTTCGTATGATAAAGCAAATAGAAGTTCGATAAATTCATATCGCGGGCCGGGTATTGATAAAGGACTTGAAATTTTAAGTAAGGTTAAAAAAGAATATGATGTTTCTGTAGTAACGGATGTACATATGCCATCTGAGGCTTTTATTGCGAAAGAAGTGGCAGATGTGATTCAGATCCCGGCTTTTTTGTCGCGTCAAACTGATTTGCTTGTGGCGTGTGCTAAAACCGGGCGTGTTGTTAATATAAAAAAAGGTCAGTTTTTATCACCATATCAGATGAAAGAAACAGCAAAGAAAGTATCTGATTCAGGAAACGACCGTATTTTAATAACAGACAGAGGTGTTTCGTTTGGTTATAATAACCTTGTAGTTGATTTTCGTTCAGTGCCAATAATACAGGAAGATTTATGTTATCCGCTTATTTTTGATGCAACACACAGCGTACAGCTTCCTGGTGCAAATGGTAAAGATTCTGGTGGTGAAAGAAGATTTGTGCCGACTCTTGCTAAAGCGGCTGTTGCAGCCCAAGCTAAAGGGCTTTTCTTTGAAGTTCATCCAAATCCAGACTGTGCATTATGCGATGGGGCAAATATGATTGATTTCAAAACTGCCTCTGAGTTGTTTAAAGTAGTGAATGATATTTATAAACTTGTTAATAAGAAATAAAAATAAAATGATTATAAACTATAAAAAACAATTGAAGCTGCAACAGAGAGGTTTAAAGATTCAACTTTATTTTTCATTTTTATAGTAAAAAATTCATCTGCAGCCGTAGAAAGTTCATTACTTAATCCAGTGGCTTCGGAACCAAACATTATTATTTTTTTGTCTTTGAACTTTATTGTTTCCAAGCCAACATTTGTATCTACTTTTGTTGCATAAAACTTGTGTTCGGAAAATATTTCTTTGAGTGTTGGCAGGTCATTAATTTTTACAATTGGTATCTTTAAAAAATTTCCTACTGAAGAACGGATAACTTTTGGGTTATAAATATCGATTGTATCCCCATATAAAATAATTCCTTCCACACCAAATGCGTTTGCACTTCTTAATATTGTACCAAGGTTGCCAGGGTCTTTTATATTTTCAAAAAGAGCTATTGTTTTTTTGTTTTTTAAATCATTTATATTATAATCAACTGTGTTAAAAACAGCAACACTTTTTGAAAAAGAATCTGTAGTTGAGATTTTTTTTAAGATATTTTCATTCACAATTATGAGTTTGGAATTTTCAACAAAATCAAATTCTGGCACTTTTGAAGAATGTATAAAGACATTGTCAGCTTTTAAGCCAAAGGAATATGCATCATAAATAGCTTTAAACCCTTCTACAACAAACTTTTTATGATTTTCACGGTATTTTTTACTGTTTACTAATTTAACAACATGTTTAATTTTTTCATTATCTTTGCTATTTATCTCTTTCATAAATTCCCCTGTTCTATTATACCAAGTCCAATTCTTGTTTTACATTATTTCATAAATTCTCCAGATCAATTAATTCAAGTTCAATCAAAGTGTAGGTTTCTTTCATAAATTCCCCAGCTCTATTAATTCAAGTCCAATCAAAGTGTAGGTTTCTTTCATAAATTCCCCAGCTCTGTTAATTCAAGTCCAATCAAAGTGTAGGTTTCTTTCATAAATTCCCCTGTTCTATTATACCAAGTCCAATCAATGTGTAGGTCTTTCATAAATTCCCCAGCTTTTGTATTAAAGTCCAATCGGTGGTTTACGCTTCCCGCTCCTGTGGAGTTTTCTTCGAAAACACCTCTGTTCGCTGGTACCAAATTATTTGGCTTGTCACAATCCTTGCATCACGTTACAGGCTTCGCCTTTCACTTCGACGGATTGTTCCAAGTTACGGGCTCGCTCGCATTCGCTCGACTGTGCCCTACCAAAAATTTGACTCTGCACTTTTGCGCCTGCTGAGCCGCAGCCGCTCAAGTGCTGCGCTTTGGCTTACGCTTCTTTTATCAACCTATTATATTTTCGGTACCATCTTTTTTCAACTTTTGACAATAAGTTGAAATCAATACATTTTTCTTCAAATGGGAATTTAACGAGAGTTTTAAGTTTTAATTCTCCGTTTTTATCTTTAACAGTATAAACTGTATTTTCAAGACGGACTCCAAAGTTTTTTTCCTTATACAACCCTGGTTCGATTGTAAACACCATGCCGGGTTTAAGTTTTCGTCTTGAAAATTTTGATTTTGAAATAGTTGGCGGCATTTCATGAACGTTAATACCGACGCCGTGTCCTAAAGCATGGTTAAATAAAAAACCGTCATTTTTTGCAGGCTCAAGTATTTCACGTGCTATTTTATCAAGTTTATACCCATTTTTAATTCTTCTTGAGAAAAATGCATTTAAAAACGCTTTCAGAACCAAGGTATATATTTTTTTATGTTCATTATCTGGTATACCACGACAGAAAGTCCTTGTTATATCAGTGGCATATCCGCCTTCAAAATATCCGCCTGTGTCAACAAGAACATAGTCACCATCTTTAATATTACACTTTTCATCTGGGAAACTATAATGTATAATTGAAGAATTTGAGCCAAAACCTACAATGGGTGAAAAACTTAAATTAGTAGCAGCATGTTTTGTTTTAAATTCGTTTTCAATAGTATTATAAAGCTGCTTTTCGTTAATGGTAGCTCCACTTGCTATAATATTCTCAACTTTTTTTATAACATTATCGGTTCTTTTAAAAGCAGATTTTAAATGGTTTATTTCTTCTTTTGTTTTTACCGATTTTAAAGTTGAACTAAAATTGTCGTTTTTGATATTAAATTTTATGTTTAAAAGATTATAATCAAAAAGATTTATGTAATTTTTATTTATTAAAACATTTGCTATATCATTGCAACTATTTAAATAATTAATATAATCATTCTGTTTTAAAACAATAATAGATTCATTAAAATCATTTTTATCAGGGATTTTAAAATCCGTAAATAAAATAGCTGGTTTATCTTTGTGAATAATTAAACGGGAGAAAAAAGTTGATGAAAAGTTTTGCAAGTAATTTCTTAAATTTGTAATATAAGCAATATCAGCAAGATTTGAAATAAAGAAAATGTCATGATTGGACTTAAGTGATTTCTTTAATCTGTTTATTTTTTGAAACGTACACATACCGGAAATATACTTAGGTACAAATGACAAAGATTCTTTTATCTCGTTTTTTTCTGGTTTGACGAATTCAAGAACAGGGTCACTGTTTAAAAATTCATAGTTTACAAAATAAGAAGCAAACAGTTTAAAAAAATTAAACGATATTTTTTTAGGGTTAATTAATATTTTTTCGTTAAAATTAATTGTCGACTTTAAAGCATTAAAAAAAGACTGGGATAAAGAAAGTTTAACAATTTCTATATTTTTGTCTTTAATCTGAATTGAGGCCATTTCATGGTATCTTGGGTCAACAAAAAGCCGGATTTTATCTTTTGAATAAAGAACTTCACCTTGAGAGCCTTTAAAACCTGTAAGATGATAGCGTGCATTATAATTAAGCTCATTAAATTCTGTCAAAAATTCGTTTGTTGAGTTAACTAGTAAAAACTTTGCATTTTTTTCATCTAATAATCTATTTAAATAATCAATCATAAATTTAATTAAACCATAAAATTAAAAAATGTAACAATTTTTTTCGAAACTAGCAAATTATTTTATGTTGAGATGTTATGTAAATGGAACCATGTAAATAGCAGGAACATTATAATATTTATGAAGATATCTAACTTTTTTTTAAAACATATGCCGCAAATAAATATAAAGAAAGATTTTATAAAGAAAACTGTTGATTTTTGCGATCAACATGTATCATCTCCACAGCAGCGTCTTGCAATAGGTGTTACAGCTCTTTTAACTCAGCCGTTAATTGACTATTTTAATAAAAATGTTGATGAAAAAACGCGTGATATTTCTGTTCAAAAAACTATTGCAAAAACAATTGTTGGAATGACAACAGGATATTTTATACGTGACTGGTGTATTAAATTATCAAATGCAAAAATATTTAAACCTGATATAAAAGATATTCCAGCTGATAAGTTAAAAAATTATCATAACGCAATGGGGACTTTTCTTGCAACGATAATAATGTTAGGAACGAATTTTTTAATTGATGCTCCTTTAACGGCACTTTTAACAAATGGCATAGCAAAACCTTATGATGCAATAAAAAAACATTTTTCAAAACAAAAACAACCTCAAAAGTCGGTTATAGAGGAGGTTAAGTAGATATGAGTTTAAAAAATATATTTGAAAAAGGTAAACAATTTTTATATAAGCAGTTTTCAGAAGGTGGTGGAAACATGCTTATCTGGATGGGTGCCTTAGGCTGGTTCACATCTGCTATTGCGCAGGTTGTTGTATTAAATTTAAATAAAAAAATACCGAAAGAAGAAAAAGGATTTTTAATAAGACAGGAAATAGCTGATGGAGCTGTCAACTGTGGAATGTACCTTGGGTTTACAAAATTGGTTCAGACCTGTGTGAACTGGGGGTTAGAAAAAGGAAAAATAACAAGTGATACAATAAAACCCATTGTTGAAAAAGCAGCAAAAGATAAAAAAATCGAACTTTCAAAACATTTTGAAAAAAGTAACATATCGGATTTATTGAAAGACAACGTAGATGATCTTGCTAAATTTAAAAAATTTAAAAACGGTGTCGATATTTTAACAAATTTAATAGCATCCGTTATAGCTTGTAATATTGTAACTCCCCTTGCACGTAATTATATTGCTTCAAAATGGTCAAAAAACAATAAAAAACAAAATCCTGCTCCTACAGTTGAAAATAATATAATTATAAAACCAAAACCTGAAAGTAATATAGTTTTTAAAGGAAGAGCAAATATAAATCCGTATACTCAAAGTGTAAGAACAAATCCTATTTCAATATAGTCTTTAAACCTAGCGTGCTATAGATTTTACTTTAATTAACATAAATATTTTTGTTTTTGTTTTATAATTAAAAGCGTAAGCCAAAGCGAGTTTGTAATTTTGTCTGACGCGAAGGCGGCAGCGAAATACAAACGGAGCCTATGAATGAGCGACGTAAGAGTTTTAAAGAAAACTCCACAGGAGCGGAAAAGCGTAAACCACCGATTGGACTTATTCGCCAACAAGCGGGGGGAATGCGTGAAAAAAGCGTAAGCCGTGCGGAGTCAAATTTTGACAAGTGCGCCGTGCGTGCTTGAAAAACTCACCTAGCACGAAAGTTCGCAGCAATCTGCCGAAGTGAAAGGCAAACCCTGTAACGGAATGCAAAAATTGCAAGTTGTCAATAATTTGAAACAAACGTGCAAAGAAAATTATAATGAAATGAGTTTGGATGCCACAGGTGGATAAAAGATGTAATAAAGCGAGGGAATACATGAAAGAAACTTACATTCTGGTTGGACTTGATTTAATAAAACGGGGGAATATATGAAAAAAGAGAAAGTGACAAAACTTCCGCCACATAATAAAGAAGCCGAAGAATCAATTTTAGGAGCAATTCTTGTCAATCCGGTTGTTTTAAACAGAATTGTAGAATATATAAAACCAGAAAGTTTTTATTTTAAAGCTCATAAGGTTATTTATGAAACCATGCTTAATTTGTATAATAGAGGAAATGTGCAGATTGATATTTTAACAGTATCCGATGAATTAAGAAATCAAGGGGCATTGGAGGCTGTTGGGGGTCGTGATTATATAAACGATCTTGCATTAAATACGATAACAACTGCCAATATTGAATACTATGCAAAAATGATTCAGGAGAAGTCAATAAAGCGTCAACTTATTGCAGCAGGGTCGGATATTGTTGAAATGGCATATGATAATTTGACAACAGAGGCTACACTTGATACAGCGGAAAAACTTATCTTTAATATAGCTCAGGAGCGCACAACAACAGATTTAATTGCAATAAAAGATCTTGTATTAACAAGTTTTGAACAGATTGAATATCGTTATAACCATAGAGATGAACTAACAGGTACATCAAGTGGGTTTTATGATTTGGATGAAATGACATCAGGCCTTCAAAAATCGGATTTGATTATTTTAGCGGCACGTCCATCAATGGGTAAAACAGCATTTGCATTAAATATTGCACAAAATGCTGCATTACGTGACAACAAACCTGTTGCTATATTCTCTCTTGAGATGCCAAAAGAGCAGCTAGTAAAACGTATGTTATGCTCAGAAGCTGAAGTTGATACCCAAAGGCTAAGTTCAGGCAATATGCAACCAAAAGACTGGGAAAAATTAACCGAAGCCATGAATTATTTTACCGATGCCCCGATATATATTGATGACGCAGCAGGTGCTTCTGTTATGGATATACGTGCAAAATGCCGCCGGTTAGCCATGGAAGAAAAACAATTGGGCTTAATTGTAATTGATTACCTTCAGTTGATGGAGGATAATTCAAAAGGCGATGACCGTAACCAGCAAATATCAGCCATATCTCGAGGGTTAAAGACACTTGCCCGTGAACTTCAGGTGCCAATTATTGCCTTGTCCCAGCTATCTCGTGCTGTTGAACAACGAAAAGATCGCCGTCCTATGTTGTCTGACCTTCGTGAATCAGGCGCAATCGAACAAGATGCTGACGTTGTTATGTTTATTTATCGTGATGAATATTATGAAAAAGATAATCCTGAAAATAAGGGTAAAGCAGAAATTATTATAGCAAAACATAGAAACGGACCGGTTGGCAGTTTTGATTTACTATTCCAGGCAAATATTACAAAATTTAAGAATCCTGCTCGCACTGCTACTTTTTAGTTAGTATTATGTTATTAGTAAAAAACAATCATTATTATTTTAATAATCGTAGTGCTTTTTATGATAATATTAAAATTATTTTTAATTTGAGCTTTAAACAGTGCCTTCGTTCCAGGTATTTAAGTATTTTTGTTGTTCATCAGTCAATGTATCAATTTCAATACCCATCGATTGGAGTTTTATTTTTGCAATTTCGACATCAACATTATGTGGAAGTGTGTAAAGTTTATTTTCTAACTTTCCTTTATTTTTAACAATAAATTCAGCACCCAATGCCTGATTAGCAAAACTCATATCCATAACAGAAGCAGGGTGACCTTCAGCTGCTATCAAGTTAACTAAACGTCCTTCAGCCAAAACATAAATAGATTTACCATTATTTAATACATATTCTTCCAACGATGGACGGATTTGCTTTATTTCTTTTGTCACTTTTTTAAGTCCGTTTACATTCACTTCAACATCAAAATGACCGGCCTGACAAACAAACGAACCTGATTTCATCTCCATCATATGATGAACATCAACAACATTAATGTCACCGGTAATTGATAAGAAAATATCACCCTCTTTAGCGGCTTGAGCAATAGGCATAACACGATATCCTTCCATAGCAGCCTCAAGTGCTTTTAACGGGTCAACCTCAGTAACGATTACATTTGCACCCAATCCGCGCGCTCTTAAAGCAGCACCTTTACCACACCAACCATAACCGCAAATAACAAATGTTTTGCCGGCAAGAAGAATATTTGTCGCTCTTAATATTCCATCAATAACACTTTGACCAGTACCATAACGATTATCATACAAATGTTTTGTTAAACTATTATTTACACCCAATGAAGGGAATTTTAAAACACCTTCTTTTTCCATAGCTTCCAAACGAATTATCCCGGTTGTTGTTTCCTCTGTTGAGCCAATGATATTTGGGATTAAATCAGTTCTTGATTTGTGAATTGTAGCTACAAGATCGCACCCATCATCAATAATCAAATTTGGATTATGATTCAAAGCTATTTTAACATGCTGGGCATAAACTTCTTTTGATTCACCTGCATAACCAAAAACAGGAATATTATAATGTTTAACAAGACCTGCAGCAACATCATCTTGTGTTGAAAGCGGGTTTGAAGCAACAAGAATACCATCTGCTCCGCCAGCTTTCATTGCTATACATAAACAAGCTGTTTCTTTTGTAACATGGACACAACTTGTGAGCCTTAAGCCAGCAAATGGTTTTTCTTTTTCAAAACGTTCCATAATGCTTTTTAAAACAGGCATATCTTTAAACGCCCATTCTATTTGTCTTTTCCCCTGGTCGGCAAGGTTTATATCAGCGATATCATATCTCATTTGAGTCATTTCCACAATTATAATCTCCTATACTTTTTCTTTATATTTGCTACTTTATTATAAGATTTTAACACATAAAAATTTTAAATATATAATAAATAAATTAATTATTTTTCTTTTCGCGTTCTTTTTGTTTTGCAAGTCTTATTGCGTTATCAATTGATATTTTAGCAAGCGGTTTGCGAGTACGACGGTCAAAAAACACAAGCCAATGATTGTTTTTGGGGTTATCAACTGCAAATGAAAGCCGACCTGAAACTCTATCCTGCGGATTTATTGTTTTCATAAGAAGTGTGTTATCTGCAAAAACAGAAGGATAAAATACACGATTTAATTCACTTATTAAAGCAAGGTCAAAACTTGAAAAGGATTTATCAGTGTTATTAAGTATAATTAAAGATAAATTATAAGTATTCATTTCGCCAAAGGGGTCTTTTTCAAGTTTAACGTTTGTTATTTTTACATCAAGTCCTTCAAGTTTTAATTCATCAACCATTAAAGCTTCATCTGAAATAACAGGCAATTCAACAGGGGTAAGCACACGGACTTTAATTTCATCACCTGGAGAGATTAAAACATCCTTACCTTTACGGAATAGACTTATTCCAAGCCCAATAGCACCACCAATAGCAGCACCGCCTGCTATTGTATACCCTTGAGATGCAATAGCCGCTTCAATACCAAGGAGGTTTAAAGCAGCAAAACCACCAACAACACCGCCTGCTATGGTATAACCGGTATCAACTAAAACTGTTTTTGCAACGCCTTTTACAGGATGCATTTTGGTTGACATTTTTCCCTCAATAGGAATTTGACGCCCATCAGGTGTCACTAAATAGTCAAAATTTATCTCAATCCAACCATCTCGTCCAAGGCGTTTTGAATCTTCCATTTCTTTAACTGTACCATGTGCAACCGTACCAATAGGCAAAACAACCCCGCCTTTTCCTTCAACATCCTGCGTTATCTGGGCAAAAAATTCGTCACCCTCTTGAGTAAAACCTGATGATAACACTTCTGATACTGTCATTTTTATTACATCTTTTGACTTAATCTTATGTGTTTCACCTGTAAATATATTCTTTACTTGGTCATCATTATATTCATAAAATTGTGCATGTCCTTCTAATTTTTTTGTATTTTCGTTTGCAAAACAATTAGAATTTGAACAAAATACAAAATTTATGATAAATATCTGGAGTATAAAAAAACTTATTATTCTTTTTATTCTTCCCATATAAAACAAATTCCCCAAAGTTTAAATAATCAATATTATCGTCTATTTTTTACTTAAAGTCAAAATGTTATTTGAGTCTTTATTTTTGATAAGTAGTCTTTTATTTTTATAGCAATACATAAAGTAAAAAACTACGCCCAACAACAGCCATATTGGAAATAGAACTGAAGATATCTCCAAAAATTTCATTGAATACAGCATCAATCCGCCGCTTAAAATTATACCCAATATTGGAAATAAAGGTGAAAAAGGAACTTTAAAAGGACGATGACGATTTGGTTCTGTTTTTCTTAAAATCAAAACAGCTATACAAACAATGATAAATGATGTGAAAGTTCCAAAATTGCACAATTCCGCCGACACTTTTAAATCCATAAATAAAGAGCCAATTATAACAAGTGTTCCACATAAATACGTTATAACATGGGGTGTATGAAATTTTGGATGTATTTTTTTTAAAAAAGGCGGCAAAAACCCATCCCGACTCATTGAATATATAATACGAGTAGTTCCTAATTGGTACACCATTATAACAGAGCTTAATCCGGTTAATGCACCTATTGAAATTAATCCTGCAACCCAATTTTGATTTATATACATCATAGCTTTAGCAATTGGCGCATGGATATCAATCATAGTTTGCGGCATTATACCTGTTAAAACAAGCGCTACAAGAACATATATAGTAGTACAAATAAGCAAAGTTCCAAGAATACCTATTGGCAAATTCTTTTGCGGATTTTTTGTCTCCTCAGCAGCCGTTGATATTGCATCAAAACCAACATAAGCAAAGAAAATAATAAAGGCTCCCATTGTGATCGCTCCAAAACCATTTGGACAAAATGGCACCCAGTTATGAGGTTTTACATAAAACATACCAACTCCAATAAATAGAAAAATAACAGCAAGTTTTACAAATACCATAAAACCCGCAACTTTAGTTGATTCTTTTACCCCGCGAACAAGTATTAGTGTCACAGCAACAAGCAGCAATATAGCTGGTAAGTTTATTGAAAAAGGTATTAAATTAAAAAGTTTTGGAATAACCAAATCAGGATTCAAATTTGACTTTTGACATACTTCAACTGCGCTTCGATAGTCGTTAACAAGCCATATCGGAGGATTAAGCAACCAGTTTGGAAGGAATGGAAAACCTTTTAAAAATTGTAGAAAATAGTCAGTCCACGCACAAGCAATAGTAATATTTCCGACTGCATATTCAAGCATCAAAATCCAACCTACAATCCAGGCTGCAAATTCTCCCATTGTTGCATAAGTATATGTATATGCACTTCCTGAAACTGGCATCATTGAGGCAAATTCGCAATAACAAAAAGCGGTAAATACACAAGCTATTGCGGCTAAAATCATTGACAAAACAACTGACGGTCCTGCTCCAAATTCTGGTGTTGAGCCAACAGCTGCAATACCAATAATTGTAAATATACCTGTTCCTACAACAGCACCAATTCCTAATATTATTAAATCAAAAGCATTTAAATTTTTCTTTAATTTTGAATTATTTGACTCTTGTATAAATTCATCGGCTGTTTTTTTTGATAGTAAATTATTAATAAATTCTTTTATTTTTTTCATACTTTTGACTCTATTTCGTTAATCTTTTGGTTATCATTTCCGTCTTTCAGTTTATTAAGTTCATTTTTACGATTAACCTGATAACCGTAACTAAAATATATTAACGCTCCAAATACAAGCCAAATTGGGAAAAGCAATCTAGAAGTTGTCAAAAATTTCATTGAATAAAGCATTAAACCAGAACAACACACTATACCTAAAATAGGGAATAAAGGTGAAAAGGGAACTTTAAAAGGACGATGACGATTTGGTTCTGTTTTTCTTAAAATCAAAACAGCAACACAAACAATGATAAATGATGTGAAAGTTCCAAAATTGCACATTTCAGCCGCTATATTAATATTAAAAAATAATGATCCGAAAATTATACAAGTACCCACAAATATAGTTATAACATGAGGAGTTTTATATTTGCTATGCACTTTTTGAAAAATAGCAGGTAAAAAATTATCCCGGCTCATAGCATACAAAACACGAGTTGTAGCAAGATATAAAACAAGTAATACAGAAGATAGCCCTGTTAAAGCGCCCAAAGAAATAAGTCCTGCAACCCAGTTTTGTCCGACAAGTCTCATAACATGAGCTATTGGAGCGTGAAGATCTATTTGATTTGTCGGTATCATACCTGTTAGAACAAGCGCTACAAGAACGTAAATAATTGTACAACATAATAATGATCCAATAATGCCTATTGGCAAATCTTTTTGAGGGTTTTTAGCTTCTTCGGCTGTTGTAGCAATGGCATCAAAGCCTATATAAGCAAAGAAAATGATAAATGCACCCATAAATATACCGCTAAATCCGTTTGGTGCAAATGGCACCCAGTTTTCAGGCTTCACATAAAAAGCACCTGTAATAACAAACATCATTATAACGCTTATTTTTATAAGCACCATAAGTGAAGCCATTTTTGTCGACTCTTTTATACCTTTAACTAAAATACACATCAATACTATAGCCATTAATATTCCAGGAAGATTTAATGAAATTGGAATAGCGCCCAAATGAGGTATTTCATCAAAAGGATTTAACCCATTTTTTTCACAAAAAGCAAAAGCACTTTGATAGTCACTTATAAGCCAAATTGGCGGGTTTGTTATAAATTGTGGCAGAAAATGGAAACCTTTTAGGAACTGAATAAGATAACCTGTCCAGGCACTTGCTACAGCAATAAATCCAATAGCATATTCAAGAAGAAGCACCCAGCCGACAATCCAGGCTGCAAATTCTCCCATTGTTGCATATGTATACGTGTATGCGCTTCCCGCTACGGGTATCATTGAGGCAAATTCTGAATAACATAAAGCTGAAAAAATACAAGCTATTGAAGCAATAACCATTGAAATAACCAGCGCTGGACCGGCACCAGGTCCTTGAGCGCCACCAGCTGCTGCTATACCAACAACCGTGAAGATTCCTGAACCTATAATAGCTCCTACACCTAACATTACTAAGTCAAATGCTGTTAATGTTTTGTTTAAACCTGCTTTTTTGGCATTTTCTATCATTTCGTCAGGATTTTTTATTTTAGTAATATTTTTAAATAAATTTTTCAACAATAGCTTATCTCACTTTCTTATTATTAACTTTAGCTTACGCTTTTTTTATTAAAGGATATCCTAATTCTTCTCTTTGTTTCACATATAATTTTGCAACACTTGATGCCATTTTACGAACACGGTTTATATAATTTATTCTCTCATCTTTACTTATTACCCCACGAGCATCAAGCAGGTTAAAGGTATGAGAACATTTTAAAGTGTAATCGTATGAAGGCAAAACAAGATTTGCATTTACACAGGAATTAACTTCGTTTTCATACAAATCAAACATCTGAAATAAGCTTTTTGCATTTGACACTTCAAAATTATACTTTGATTGTTCAATTTCGTTTTGTAAGTATATTTCACCATATTTTATACTTTTATTCCACATAACATCAAAAACAGAATTCACATTTTGTAAATACATAGCAATACGCTCAAGCCCATAGGTAAGTTCAAGCGCAACAGGTTTTATTTCAAGCCCGCCTACTTGTTGGAAATATGTAAACTGGGTTATTTCCATACCGTCAAGCCAAACTTCCCAACCTACGCCTGCTGCACCAAGCGTTGGTGATTCCCAATTATCTTCAACAAAGCGAACATCATGTTTTGATAAATCAATCCCCATCGCTTTTAAAGAATCTAAATATAATTCTTGCGCATTATCAGGTGAAGGTTTTAAAATAACCTGATATTGAAAATAATGTCCCAAACGATTTGGATTCTCGCCATATCTTGCATCTGTTGGTCTTCTGCATGGTTCCACCATTGCTGTATTCCAAGGCTCAGGTCCAAGTGAACGCAAAAAAGTTGCCGGGTTCATTGTGCTTGCACCTTTTTCAATATCATAAGGTTGCTGGATTATACAGCCATAATCACTCCAGTATTTTGACAAGTTTAATATTAATTCCTGAAAAGTTAATGCCATTTTTATTCCCACTTTAATTTTTATTTTTACAATACATCTTATTTTATTACAAATACACAATTTTTCAAATTAATTTTATAAACTTTGTTACGAAACTTGAAATCTATAAAAAACTTATTGATCTAATTTTATTAAAGATTTGATTAAGCGGCAATATAATTGGAATAATACAAGTATGGAAAATATTATACAGAAAAATTAAAAAATGCTTGAATATATTATTCTCGGAATTTAATTTTTTGCAATGTTTATTTTATTAATGAAGGTTAGTCGTTCATTTTCAAAAAATAGTTCCTAGTTTTTAAAACTAATATTTCTAAGCTTTTTTTCTATATCTTTTTCCTTCAAACTCATGAACATTTTCAACAGCTATAAAAGCATTTTCATCAATTTCATGAACAAGAGATTTTAGTTTAACAAGTTCCATACGTGAAATAACACAATATACAATACGTTTAGCTTTACCTGTATAACCACCTTCTGCATCAATATAAGTTACGCCTTTGTCCAGTTCTTTTAACAAAGCATCGCCTATTAACTTCGAATAGTCCGTTACAATAAAAACAGACTTAGCTTCATTAAACCCGTCAATAGCCATATCAATAACTCGATAAACAATAAAATAAGTCAATATTGAATACATTGCACGGTCAAAACCATATAAAAAACCTGAAAGCGTATAAATAAATATATTAATACACATAATAATTTCACCAACCGAATAACCTATTTTTTTTGTTAACCGGATAGCAATAATTTCAGTTCCATCAACAGCTGCCTGACTTTTAAGTATCAATCCAACACCTAAACCCAAAATTATTCCACCAAAAACAGTTGCCAAAATGGCATCATTAGTTGCAACGTGATGATGAAATAATGACAATGACAAAGATAGCATGCTTATTGCCCAAAAGGTATTAATGACAAATCTTTTTCCAAACCGTTGAAGTGCCAAAAATATAAAAGGCAGGTTTAAACAAAATGTAAAAAGCCCCAAAGGGTATTTTGTTATCGTACTTAACATCATTGAAATACCAACAATCCCGCCATCAATAATTTTATTTGGAACCAAAAAACACTCAAGCGAAAAAGCTGCTAATGCTGCACCTATTGATATTACAATTAAATTTTTCAAAAACTTTATCATAAAAAAATTATACACCAAATTTATATCCGTTGTATAATATTAATAGCGGATATTTAATATTTGAAGGTAAAAAATTTAATGAAACAAAAACTTATGTCAGGTATGCGTCCAACAGGTAAACTACATTTAGGACACTTTATAGGCGTTTTATCAAATTGGGTTAATCTCCAAAACAATTATGAGTGCTTCTTTGGTGTTGCGGATTTACATGCTTTGACTACTAAATATGACAACACAGAAGATTTACAACAAAATATTATGGATGTTGTCATGGATTGGATAAGTTGTGGGATTGACCCAAATGTTTCAACTATATATGTACAATCAAAAATACCTCAGGTATGTCAGCTTCATGTACTTTTAAGTATGATTACACCTCAAAATTGGGTAGAACGCGATCCAACCTTAAAAGATATGGCTAAAATACTTAGAGATAAATCTGAAAACACATCCTCCATAAGCTATGGACTTATGGGATATCCTGTTTTAATGTCAACGGATATTCTGATTTTTAACGCACAATATGTTCCAGTAGGAATTGACCAGGTTGCACATATTGAAATTACACGTGATATTGCAAGACGATTTAATAACATTTATAATACTGATTTTTTTATTGAACCCAAACCGCTTTTAACGCATGTACCAATGCTTTTAGGTGTCGATGGTCAAAAAATGGGAAAATCATTCAATAATGATATTAAAATTTCCGATGATGAAAAAACTACAGAAGAAAAAATACTAAAAGCAATAACTGACCCAAACCGCATCAGAAAAACAGACTGTGGTAATGTTCAGAACTGTCAGGTTGCTTTTAAATATTATGAAGCATTTGCAAAAGATAACTTTGAATTAATAAATCAAATAAAATATGAATGTCAAAATGCTCAAATTGGTTGCCAAGATTGCAAAAAAAGACTTGCTTGCTTAATTAACCAAAAATTTGAACCAATTCGTCAAAAACGAACTGAACTGGTCTCAAATCAAGATACAATTAAACAAATTATTGAGGAAGGTAGCAAAAAAGTCCAGAGTGAAAACCAAAAAATATTGGATAAAGTTAATGAAATTATGCATATGTATAAATAAAACTATTTTTTAAATATAAAAAAGACTGCAATAACTATAAATACAAAACCAACTAAATAATTCCATTTAAACTCTTCTTTCAAATAAAACACTGAAAAAATACTAAAAACAACTAAAGTTATAACTTCCTGTAATGTTTTTAATTGTGCAGCACTAAAAAACTCATGCCCGATACGATTGGCAGGAACCTGAAAACAATATTCAACAAATGCTATAAGCCAACTTATCAAAACTACTATAAAAAGAGGAGACGATTTATATTTTAAATGTCCATACCAGGCAAATGTCATGAATATATTTGAAATTGTTAATAATATTATTGGAATTATTTGTTTTATCATATACTTCATTATATATCAAAAACAAATTTTTTTTTACACTATTTTGCAATTAACATTTCATCTATACTTTTATCAACAATTTTAGCAAGCTTTACAGCATTACATAATGAAATATTGTGTTTTGCATTTTCAACATTGCTAATATATGAAATACTAAAACCAGTTTTAAATGCAACATCTTCTTGTGATAGTTTTAGCCTAAGTCTCTCGATCTTGAAATTAAATCCAAAAGTTTGTAATAATTCTATATCGTTCATAATACTAGTTTATGGTCTTAAATACAAATCTTCCATAATCTAAAGTAGAATAATTTGAACTATAGTACAATTTTGCTATATATTTTTTAATAATAAAAAAAGAGTCTACAATAGACTCTTTAAATGGTGGAAAGAATGCGTCTTATATCGAACCATACATACGGACACTGAAAGAACAGTTGGCTAGCGAATGCAGTACAAAACTGATATATATGTTGAACCAGTGGGCATTAAGGAAAGCTGCTTAAATTCACTTTCTAATATCTATTGTTCAGCAAACACATGCACCACAACTACACCACACACAACAAAAACACTTTATTAGCACAACCCCAAAATCATATCATGTCAGTTTGGTGAATAAACACATCATTTGTTATTTTTTGACTGTATGCTTTCCGCTGGTACTGTGCTGGTGATACAGTGCGTAGCGGAGCGTAGCACGAGCGTTAGCGAGCTTGCTGTATCCCGAATGCAGAAGTCCGAGCTGAAAAGGGAAAAGTACGGAAACATAAATGAAAACAGAAATAATAAATGCAATTCTAAAAGCAGCTCCCAGAGCGGGGTAGAAACAATTTTACCTTTTTATGGTTAAAAGTTATACCATGCAAACAGTAAAAACCTGGTCAAGGCAGCGTGAGTGGCCTCTCGTGGAATGTTTAATATAATCTACTGATGTAATTTTTATGCTATAATTAACGCAAGATGATGGAAGTATGTACAATGCTCACTAACAAATATCAGGCAGTAGCAGAAACAACACGATTACAGGCTCTCGTGAATGATAAAAACTTCCTTCCTATTTATGCCTCATCCAATGTGAAAATATACCCTTATCAGATAGCCTCAGCTAGGTTTGCTCTACGCTCTGATTATCTAAAAGGTTGTATATTATGTGATGAAGGCTCTCTCGGTAAAACTTACGAGGCTCTTTTGATTGCTGGGCAAAAGTGGTATGAAGGCAAAGAGAATATTCTTGTATTAATGCCTTCAAACTAATTCCTCAATGGTTGGGAAAATTAAGCAAAGACTTTACTCTTCCTCATATCTTTTGGAATAATACCCCTCAAATACCTGAGGATGAAGGGATTATTATAACTACTTATGACTTTGCTCTCAAATACTCTGACCGTATCAAAGAGCGAGTTTGGGACATGGTAATTTTTGATGAGGCAGATTGCTTATCAAAACCTGATAAGCAGATGACGCAGACCCTTAAAGACTCCGTAAGAGAGGCGTATAAACTTCTCTTAACACCGACACCTATTACAATGGATATAAGGGATGTTTACGGACTTATACATTTCATAGATGAGAGTGTACTACCTGACCCTGACGAGTTTTATAAGAGGTATTTTCGTAAACCTGAAAACTACCCTGAACTCACAAGCTGGGTTTCTCAGTTTTGTTTCAGAACCCTGAAAGCACAGGCATGCGACTATGTCTCATTTTCTAATAGGATACCTTTACGGTGGATTATCCTCTTCTTAAAGAAGAAAAAGAACTCTATACCCTTCTTCATACCTACATAAAAACGGATGATAAGGTGGCTTATGAAATGGATGAGTATAACCTTGCTCTAATGCTTTTCAATAAGTTATCTTCATCTCCTCAGGCATTTACTAAAATGTTACAGCCCGCTATACAAAGAACTTATGGAGTGGAGAAAGCCGTTTTGCAAAAGATTTATGACTTAGCCTCTAATATTCAAATAAACTCTAAGACTTTGAGTCTGATTAAAATACTTAAGCAGGTATTTAAACACCTGAAACAATGCAAGGTTAACGAGAAAGCTATTGTATTTGTAACAAGTAATATTACTCTTGAAGTTCTATATGACATCTTAAGGCGAGAAGGCTATAACATCCTCAAATACAAGGACAACGATACGCTGGAACAATTCAGAAATGATGATGAGGTGCAGATTCTTGTTACAACCGACTCCTCCGCTAAAGGGCTGGACATTGAGTATTGCCCTGTAGTTGTAAACTATGACCTCTTATATAATTCGATTGAAATGTAGCAGAGGATATGCCGTTGCCATAGACAAGAACAAAAGTCTGATGTACTTGTTATCAATATGTTAAGCAAAGAAACCTTGCTGATGTTCGCATGCTGGAACTTATTAACAAGCGTACTCTTCAATTCAACGGCATTTTTGGGATGTCTGATGATATTGTAGGCAATTTTGACTTGAAACTCAAAGAAGTCCTGACTCAATTTAGACCAGCCCAAGAGGTGGCAGAGTCTTTTAAACAGAACCTTGAAACACACAAGACAGCTAATACAGAGCTTGTGGAGAATGCTGAGAATTTATTGTTTACTACTTTTACAAAGTCAATAGCTGAACAGGTAACTGTAACCCCTAAATATATTGAAGAAGAGACAGAAAAACTTAACTCTGAATTGTGGGAGCTGGTAAAATACTATTTTCTATATGAAAAACCTGATTGTTACGAGATAAACGATAGCGATAGAACCCTCAAACTTATTGAAAGCTATAGACCGTATCTCTTTAGTTATAAGGATGATAGACTAACAAGACAAAAAAGTTATGAGGGATATTCTGAATACGGTATGAGTCCTGATTTTCGACCAAGTTTTAAGCGGATAACCTTCACTTCATTACTCGTAAAAGGTATATTGAAAGAGCTTGACGCTATTGATACCTCTGAGGCGATTTTGTATGTTGATTCTGATATTGAGCCATGCTAGATTGGATTGTATAATTATTCCATAACAACGAGTAAAGCAGACTCAAATAAACTATTCCAACACCTTCTAATCGGGCAGACGCAAACAGGGAAACACCTTTCTGATAAAGATTGTAGGGAACTTTTGTCTCTTCCTGTTGCTAAAATTGAAGAGCCTGAAAGGTTTTCTCGTTTCAAACTCTTTGAAGATTTTGAAACCGCTGGGAACTTAGATGATAAGGTAATTAAAGAGGATATTTTAAGAGATTATATTAAGAGTAAGGAAGGCTCGATTGCTTATGAAGTCGAGAGAATTAAATTAGAGGCAGGGCGAAAGAAGTCTAAAATGGAAATTGACCTCAACGATTTAAGGACAGAGATTAAAGAGCTGAATAAAAAGCTTTCTGATAAGATGACTGACCGACTTGAAGAGTTGAAGATTACGAAAAGACTAAGATTGATTGAGAAGGAACTGAAACAGAAGGAAGAGAGCCTCTTCTTTTCTAAGGCAGAAGTGGATGTTGAAACAGAGAAGAAGGTTGAAGAACTTACAAACTCGTACAACTTTGAGGTGCTTACTTCTTGCAAGTTTAAATTAAGATTGCTTAAACAACAGGCATAAAACACATTTTCATGGTACAATCGCATTAATAAAAGGGGATATATATGATAGAAGATATAGCTAGAGTATCAGGTCAAAGTATGGATATTGAAGGGGCAGAGAAAGAGAAGTTAAGGTCTGTTTTTCCTCAATGTTTCAATGAAGGAAAGCTGGATATAGACAAGCTTTTAAACCTTTGCGGTGAGTATATTGATGAAGATTTTGAGAAGTATAAGTTTGAGTGGAAGGGCAAAGCTGAGTGTCATAGGATAGCAGGTAAACGCTCAACTGGTACACTTAGACCATGCCCTGATGAAAGTGTGAACTTTGATACAACAAAGAATATGTATATTGAAGGAGATAATCTCGAAGTCTTGAAACTCTTGCAGACATCTTACTATCGTAAAGTTAAGATGATGTATATTGACCCTCCGTACAATACAGGTAACGACTTTGTGTATGAAGACAACTTTGCAGACCCAATGGCGAAGTATAAAGAAGTAACCCAGCAGACAACCAAGTCAAACCATGAGACAATGGGAAGATACCATACAAACTGGCTTAATATGATGTACCCAAGACTCCGACTTGCCTCTAACCTCTTGAGGGATGACGGGGTGATTTTTATCTCGATTGATGATAATGAAGTAACAAACCTCAGAAAACTTTGTGATGAAGTTTTTGGAGAGGAGAACTTTCTTGCTCAAATAATATGGAAAAAAAGAGGTGGTCCTCCTAATGATAAAATTCTAGGTGCTATTCATGAATACATAATTGCTTATGCAAAGGATATGCAGAAATTAACCATCTATAGAAAAGAACGAACAGGAAAACAATTAGACAGATACAGAAATCCTGACAATCATCCGAAAGGCAAATGGGCTGCTGATAATTTAATGGCGAATGTTAAAGGTGGTCGTTATGTTTCATCATTGTACTATCCAATTATAAATCCAGTTACTGGTGAAGAACATTATCCGTCATCAAATGGAAACTGGAGATACAACAAAGAAAAAATGCAACAATTATTGGATAACAACGAGATATATTTCGGTGAAGATGGCAAGGGTAGACCAAAACTTAAAAGATTTTTGTGTGATGTTCAAGATGGAGTTCCTTTTGCAACATTATTTGATTATCTACCTCATAATAACAAAGCTACTGCAGAACTTGCCGAGTTCATAGGAAGTGTTAATATATTTGACACTCCCAAGCCTAGTGATTTAATCAAAGAATTAGTTAAGATGAGTTCTGCAGGAGATGATATAGTTCTAGACTTCTTCTCAGGCTCTGCAACCACAGCTCATGCAGTAATGCAGTTAAACGCAGAAGACGGTGGAAACAGGCAATTCATCATGGTACAACTCCCTGAGGTTTGTGATGAAAAGTCGGAGGCATTCAAAGCTGGCTACAAGAATATTTGTGAAATAGGCAAGGAACGCATACGCAGAGCAGGAACAAAAATTGCCAAAGGTGATACAGGGTTTAAGGTATTCAAACTCGACACTTCAAACCTTGTTAAGTGGGAGTCAACACCGACCTCTGACCTTGATTTGATTGCGGATAGAATGAACTTGCTTAAAGACACAATTAAACCCGACCGTAACGACTTAGACATGGTTTATGAAACAATGCTCAAAATGGGAATACCTCTTGATTACAGCGTAACAGAAGTATCAGTTAATGATAAGAGCTTACTCAATAGGAGATGATTGCCTTGTGCTTGTTTGCCTAGACTACGGCAAAGACGGAATAACCCCTGAGGATATTAAAACAATATGTGATGACTTCACACCTGCTAAGATTATTGCCTCAGAGAGAGCATTCAAGGATGATGTATCACTCTCAAATGCTTACTATATACTAAAAGACAGACATATTGAAATGAAACTGTTATAAAGGAGATAAGTATTGACTAACAGCTTTGAACTACTTAGAAATAAATACATATTAGATATTCTTGATGGGGATAAATTATTTGAGACACAAGGAGATATTAGAATTGCTATGCCATATTTGAGTGGACCTGATTTATGCGGTTTATCAACAAGATTTGGTTATCCTAGCCAGTACAAATGGGGGAGTGGTAATCCTAGTCGCTGGTCATATTTAGATAGCACAATATCTTTCTGTATTGAAAATAATTCTATTGACAAACTTCTAAGCTTTATGTTTAGCAAAGAGAATTTTAAGCAAGCATTGAGAAATGTCAATGTGGATAAAATAGATTACTACCATGAGTATATATGTACTAAAGCAATTACAGAAATAAACAAGATTCTTTATTTTTCGGATAAACAACTGGTAAAAACAAACAATAACTTCTACATCAAAGAAATAGGTCAAGAAGTAACAATCGAAACACCTGCTCTGAAAGTAATTGATAGAGAGTATATAAAAGGCTTATGTGAAAGAGCCAGCAAAGACATTGATGAGAATAATTTTGATAGTGCAATTACCAAGTTTAGAACCCTAATAGAAGAAGTGTTTTGTTATGCCATTGAAAAGGCTGGAGAGACTCCTTCTGATAGTGGGGATATTCAAAAGCTTTATAATCAAGTTAAAGACCTATATAATATGCACTCTAACAAGGATATGGATAAGAGGATAAATAATCTTCTATCAGGGTTAAACAAGATAATATCTTCTATCGCAGAGATGAGAAACGGAAATAGTGATTCTCATGGAGTTGGTAGTAAACGCATAAATATAATAGAAGAACATCATGCAAGATTGATATTGAACTCAGCGTCAACAATAGCAGAGTTCTTTCTTGCAGTTGTAAATAGGAAACAAGCTCAACTGGTAACAGTTTGACACCAGATAATAGGGTGGCGACAATTTGTTCCCCACCTAAAACAAACAAGGAGTAAATAAATGGCTAGTGACAAAGTAAGAATAGATGTGCAAGGTGAAAGTATTGCAATATTAAAGGTTAACGATGATGATTATATCTCATTAACAGATATGGTGAAAGGTTTTGAAGGTCAAGGTGCTTTAATTGAACAGTGGCTAAGAAACAAGGATACACTTCTATTCTTGGGAACTTGGGAAACTTTATATAATGAGAATTTTAATTCCCTCGAATTCGAGGGAATTAAAAATGAGGCTGGTAGAAACAGTTTCTATATGTCTGTTAAAAAGTGGATTGAATTAACTAATGCTAAGGTATAATATCTCAAGCTGGTAGATATGGGGGAACTTTTGCTCATAAAGACATAGCCTTTGAATTTGGCTCATGGCTTAGTCCTGAATTTAAACTATATCTCATTAAAGAATTCCAACGATTAAAGTTAGAAGAAAATGAAAGAAAGTCTCTTGATTGGAATCTGAATAGAACTCTTTCAAAGATTAACTACAGAATCCATACAGATTCTATTAAAGAAAACCTAATTCCTCACAAATTAACCAAGAAAGAACAAAACGGTACATACGCAAGTGAGGCAGATGTTCTTAATATTGCTTTGTTTGGCAAGACTGCTAAACAATGGAGAGAACAAAATCCTGATGTAAAGGGAAATATTAGAGATTATGCCACGATTGAACAACTTCTTGTATTGGCTAATATTGAAAGTTTCAATGCTGAGCTTATCAGACAAAATATACCACAAGGAGAACAATTAAAAGTATTAAATGATATGGCTATAAGTCAATTAAAATCACTGTTGGCTAGTAATGTAGCTAAGAAATTAACAGTTAAAGGAAATATACCTTTAATAGAATACAAAGAAGATAAAAACTAGTTGTACGCTCAAATCGTACAACTCAACCGGTTACAAAGAGTAACCGGTTGACTACAAATTGAAGTCAACCGAATTGTACGAAATAGTCGTACACTTGAAGAGGAAATTTAATTCTCTCGAATTCGAGGGAATTAAAAAAAAGACAAAGGACAGGACTAAGTGAAATTAAAGTTTAAACATCAAGATTTTCAAACAGAGGTGGTAAATGCAGTAGCAGACCTATTCACAGGGCAAGAAAAGTCCAGTATGACCTTCTCGATTGACGAGAATGCAGGACAAATGCGGTTACTTCAAAATGAGTTTGGGTTCGGCAACAAGCTTATGATTGATGATGAAACACTTATCTCTAACATGCATACTGTTCAGAGACGCCACAAACTTCCTATCAGTAGAGACTTTGATTCAAAGCAATACTCTATCGAAATGGAGACAGGCACAGGTAAGACCTATGTCTATACAAAAACTATTCTTGAACTCAATAAGAAATACGGTTTCACTAAGTTTATTATTGTTGTACCTTCTATCGCAATCAGAGAAGGGGTCTTTAAGTCTTTGCAAGTTACAGAGGAACACTTTAAAAACCTTTATGACTCAGTACCTTATCGTTACTTTATTTACAACTCCTCCCAGCTCTCAGATGTTAGAACTTTTGCTACATCAAATAACATTGAGATAATGATTATCAACATTGACGCATTTAAGAAGGCTGAAAATATCATTAACCAGGAGCAAGACAAGCTCAACGGTGAAACCGCAATGAGGTACATACAAGACACTAATCCTATTGTAATTATAGATGAACCTCAATCTGTAGATAACACTCCAAAAGCAAAAGAGGCGATACAGTCTCTTAATCCGTTATGTATACTCCGCTATAGTGCAACACATAGAGAAAAGATTAACATTCTTTACCGTCTGACTCCTGTTGACGCTTATCAAATGGGACTTGTAAAACAGATTTGTGTGTCATCAAACTCTGTAGCTAACGACTTCAACAAACCTTACATCTACTTGAAATCTGTATCAAATGAAAATGGATTCTCAGCTAAGATTGAAATTGATATTCAGGGCAAGGACGGCAAGGTGGAAAGAACCACAAAGACAGTTAAAGCTGGAGATGATTTATATGTGTTATCAGGCAATCGTGAACTTTATCAGGACTATGTTATTGAAGGGATTGACTGTACAAAAGGTTTTGAATGTATTGAGTTTTCTAACTCTGATATTGTTAAACTGGGTAAAGCTATCGGAAGTATTGACGAAAACATCATGAAGAAAGCTCAGATTTACAGAACTATTGAGGCTCATCTTGATAAAGAACTCAGATACTATGATAAAGGGATTAAAGTCTTGTCTCTGTTTTTCATTGATGAAGTAAAAAAATACCATACAGAGACAGGGGAGAAGGGAATATATGCTGAAATGTTTGAAGAGTGCTACAGGGAACTCATCAACAAACCAAAATATGCAGAGTTGAAAGACAAGTTCAATCCTGATGTAGAAAAAGCTCATAACGGTTACTTCTCACAGAATAAAAAAGGTATTTATAAGAACACAAAAGGCGATACACAGGCAGATGATGATACTTACAACACAATTATGAAGGATAAAGAGTATCTGCTTTCTTTTGATTGCCCTATGCGTTTTATTTTCTCGCATTCAGCGTTAAAAGAGGGCTGGGATAATCCAAATGTATTCCAAGTTTGTACTCTGATAGACCAAAAGTCCACATTCACATGCAGACAAAAAGTCGGCAGAGGTCTGAGGTTGTGTGTAAACCAAGACGGTGAAAGAATAGAAGACAGAAACATTAACATCCTTCATGTTATGGCTAATGAGAGTTTTGCAGAGTTTGCTGAGAAGTTGCAGAAAGAGATTGAAGATGAAACAGGCATGAAGTTCGGAACTCTTCAACTGAGTGCTTTAATGGACTTGACATACGAGGAAAAAACTGAGATAGAACATACCATGAACGAGTCGGACGCTTTTGATGTGTTTGAAACTCTTATACAGAATGATGTTATTGATTTTGACGGAACAGTAAAAGACGAGGGTAGGAGTAAATTAGAAGAACTGGAAGATTTTAAAATTGCAGAACCTCTTAAACAAGAGGTTAAGAAAATGGTGCAAGAGTCAAAACCATTGACCTTTGAAACTTTAAAAGAGGTTAAATGTGTTGAGACGGTTATTGAAGAGAAAACAATCTCGCATGAACAGGCTAGTGAGATTATGGAAGATCTTAAGGAGTTTAAAGTTGTTGCAAAAGACGGTAAGATTAAGGATACAATGAAGGCACAACTTGCCTCAGGCAAACTCGACTTAATCCAGCGTTGGGGACAGGCGAAGACTAGGGCGATTGTCCAGGCATTAGAAAAAGCAGACAACCGACCAGTAATAAGAGACGCCTCAAAAGAAGTTACGGTTAGATTAAAGTAACAGACTATTGTTTCACCTGAGTTCAGGGAGTTATGGGACAAAATTAAACAGAAAACCACTTACAGAGTAAATTTTGATATAGAAGAGTTAGTTAAAAAATGTGTTAAAGAACTACAGGACATGGACTCAATCCCTAGAGCAAGACTTGTTTCTAAAGTAGCTGATATTGAGATTGAAAACGCTGGAATTACGCACAGCGAAAAACACATTAAGACTCAGAACTTAACAGAGACTTTTGAGAGTATACCTGATATAATACGGTTAATCTCAACAGAGACCTTGCTTAAACGCTCTACGGTAGTTAGAATAATACTAGAGAGCGGAAGACTGCAGGACTTTGTTAATAACCCTCAGGGATTTTATGAGAAGGCTCTTGAAATCATAGCCCGCAACAGGCATTCTATGGCGATTGACGGCATTAAGTATGTGAAATTAGCAGGTGAAGAGTATTATGTTCAGAAGATTTTTGACTCGGCTGAACTTATTGCCAACCTTGATAAAAACGCTGTATCAGTTAATCATAGCGTATATGACTACTTAATTTACGATAGTGGAGTTGAAAGCAGATTTGCAGAGAGTCTCGATAATGACCCTGATGTAAAAATGTTCTTTAAAATACCTTCAAGGTTTAAGATTGAGACACCAATAGGCTCATATAATCCTGATTGGGCTGTATTTATGGAGAAAAATGGAGAACAGAAACTATATTTTGTACTGGAATCTAAAGGCACTAATACATTATTTGACCTCAGAAGTCCTGAACAGCTCAAAATTCATTGTGGGAAACAACACTTTGACGCTCTTGATGTTACATTCCCTGCTGAACCAGTTAAGGACTGGAAAGAGTTTAAAGCGACTGTATAATCAAAAGAAAAGAGTAGTTAAATAAGCATTTATATCGTATAGAGATACTTTAAACCTGCTTAAATATCGCCCATTTATTTATTTGTATATAAACGGCGTCTTCGCTCGCGGTTTAATAGATAAAGAAAAGCCCTCTAATAGTAATTATCAGAGGGCTTGTTGCATTCTAAGGAGCAATGCAATCTATTGAATTTTCAGGTCCATAAAAAGTACACTTTTTGTGGACTCTTTCCTAATGCGAAAAATTAACCTTTTTAGAGATGAATTTATAGAATTTTTGTACATGAAACACACCTAACATTTTATGGGCTCTGCTTATTTGTAGAATGTACTTTTTGCAATATTGCACATCGACATAACATCTTTAACTTTAATCAATCCATTTTGATAAAGTTCATAAGTCCTTAAAAAATCCTTTGGCAATTCTGCGGTAGGTCTGCCAAACTTAACCCCCTCTTGATTTTGCCGAAGCGATTCCCTCTGCCTGTCTTGTTTTAATATTATCTCTTTCACGCTCGGCAACATAACTAAGTAATTTTAAAACAATATCTGTAATTAAACTTCCCGTAAGTCCATTTTGATTGTTTCGAGTGTTTAAAATCGGCATATCAAGGACTTGAATATCTACTCCCATATTTACAAGGCTTTCCCATTCGCTACAAATTTGTTTGTAATTCCTGCCTAATCTATCTATGCTTTTTACAATCAACAGGTCGCCATTCCTTAATTGTGCCTTCATCTGCTGATATTTTTCACGACCGACAAAGTTTTTTCCAGAAGCTTTTTCAACTATGATTTCATCAACCTTCAAGCCGTTGAGGCTGTCTATTTGTCTATCTTCTTTTTGTTCACGTGCTGAAACTCTTATATATGCAAAGGTTTTAGCCATGATTAACATACCCCCTTGATTGTTTTAATAAAATCGTTTGTTAGTTCGTAATCATTGCCGTAACAAGTTATTGTTTTGACTCCACATTCACGCAATCGCTTTAAAATTCTTTGTACTTCTGTTTTTGTAAGCGTTTCTTGAAATTCATATAGGTAGTCAATTAAAACTTTTATTTTTCTTTCCATGTCCTGTTTACCTCATTTACTTAACTTCTTTTGAGAAAGTGTAAGAGCCAAAGCCCCTACACAATTTCAAATTTCATGTAACTTGAAACTTTTAAAAGTGCTTTGTATAACTCTGCATATTTTGTTTTCAAAGTTTTTGTATCAACATTGTTACAGGTAATTTCATTAAGTTTAAAGGTATACGCACATGCTTGAAGTTCAAGAACATTTGCTTTGTTCATAAATTCTTTAACTAATGCAACTCTTTCATCTTTGAGTTCTTTAAGTTCAGCAATTTTGCTTTCAAGTGATTTGATTACCTTTGCTTCATCTTCAAGGTTTAAATTTGTAGTGATAACTTGCGTTGCCATGTTTTGCTCTCCTTCGTTTATTCTGTATTCGTTTACGTTTACATGATACATCACAAAATAAACAGAGTCAAGTAAAAAGTTTATACTTTCGACACATTTGTTTATATCTGTATTGACTGCATTGACGATATAGTGTATCGTATAATTACGAGGTACAAATATGAACGAAAACGAAAAAGAACTTAAAGCGAAAGAGCTTGATGAGCAAGCAACAGAACTATTGAAAAGAAAAGTTAAGGCGATGATAGTAGAAAAAGGCTACACTATGGAAAAATTAGCAGATGACCTTAATGAAAAATATTATACAAAGGAAAGCAAAGCCAATTTATCAAACAAACTTAAAAGAGGTTCGTTGAGATACATAGACATGCAAAGAATAGTCGATGTTTTAGGGTATACTATCGAAATTCGATAAAATAGGCAATAGAAGGTAAAAATAAAAATTTTTTGTAATTTTTTTTTATTACTCTTACGGAAGCTGTCTATTAATGGTATTCTTTGCACCATTTTGTTTTTTATGTTACAAATTGACTTTGTGGCAAGATTGTGGCAAAGATAAGGAATTTTTATGGCAGAGTTTAAACCGATTTTTTCTATAACTAACACTATAGCAAATAACCTTCTTGAAATAGAAAGAGTAAAAGAAGGCATTAAAACCCTGCCTATTAACCCTACTTTATTAGCATCGCTTAGAGAAACAGCGAAACTTCAAACAATTCACTATTCTACCCAAATTGAAGGTAACAGGCTAACGCAAGATGAAGTAAAAGAGCTTATAAGCAAGAAAAAAGTTGTTTCAAATACTGGCAGAATAAGAGATGAAAAAGAAATTAAAGGCTACTACACAGCTCTTGATTATATAGAAAAACTTGCAAAAACAAATGTTCAGATAACAGAAGAAAACATTAAGTATATTCACGCACTTGTAGTCGGGGGTGGAAGTTCAAAAGTTAAACCTTCTGAATATAGGGAAGGACAGAATGTTATAACAGATTCCTTATCGGGTAACATCGTTTATATGCCTCCAGAGGCTAAAGATTTAGCAGATTTAATGAAAGAATTTGTTAGTTGGATAAACTCCCCTAATGACATTCCTATCCCTATTGTTGCAAGTATTATTCATTATCAGTTTGTAACTAATCACCCATATTTTGATGGCAATGGCAGAACTGCAAGACTTCTTACAACACTTGCATTGCACAAAGGTGGTTATGATTTAAAAGGGATTTATTCACTTGAAGAATATTACGCAAAAGACCTGCAAGGGTATTACGAAGCGATAACTATTGGTAATTCCCATAATTACTATTTAGGCAGGGCTGAGTCTGACATTACAAAGTGGATTGAATACTTTATCAACGGTATGTCGATTGCTTTTAAATCTGTTTACAGCAGGGCAAAAGAACAAGAAAGTTCTAAAGATGGTATTAAGGTTTTAAGAGAACTTGATACAAAGCAAAGACAGATTCTTAACCTGTTTGAAACTCAAAAATTTGTTACTACTAAAGATGTTGCAGAGTTCTTTAAGTTTTCCCCACGCAGTGCAAGACTTCTCGTGTTAGAATGGGTAAATACAGGATTTTTACTTGCAATAGGCGAAGGGAAGAAAAGAAAGTATCAGCTTAATGAAAAATATGAGAAAATATTGTAGTAAATAGCATATTCAAAGTTATGAGAATACCTATAGGCAGTATTACACAACAAACGCACATTTCATAAGCAGTCATGAACAAAGCCTTTACAAACTCTAATTTATCCATTTTACAACAGTTTCCCCTTGATAACCCTTAACCCAGACATACCACGCATAAGCAATAGCTTTTGTCGTGTATTTTTCAAAATCACCACCATTGGCACAGTTGATTCTGGAGCTTGATACATAGATAACTTTGGGCAGATACGTGGTAAAAAGTTCTTTCCTGCTCTTGCTTTCAAGAAATAATACTTTTAGAAACATACAAACATTTCTGCCTTCATCAACCCTTGAGAGGGCATTTTCAACAAATTCTTGTGAATACTTAAAAGGTGGATTAGTTATGATATCAGCGTTATGATATGGCTCGGTGTTGTTTAAAAAATCTTCAACACTTCCATAACCCCCTATTGATAAGGTTGGTAGCTTTACCTAATTTTCCTGCTTCTTCAAAAACCTTTGCTAAATGCCCTTCACCGCAGGCACATTCCCAGATATTACTTAAATCTGGCTCGACCTCTAATAATAAATGCCCTACAATTGGTTCAGTTGTGTAATAGTCGTTTTCTTCTCTTGTGCCTTTGCCGTGATTAGTTGCCCCTAAGTTTATAAACATTGATTCTTTCATAGCAGCCTCCAGTTGGATTTCTATGAAAGAATTTAGTTTTTAATAACTCAATTCTAATGTTTTACAATGCCATTGTGTCAGTATAGTAATATCCTTAAAACTCAATCAGGACTTTAATTTGCCAATTTGTCTGATTTGCTAATACTATTTTTTATACATTTTAAATAGTGTTCATTAAAATCTTTGCAACCACATTCCAGTTTATAGTGAACACAAAAAGGATATCTTTGCATTATTGTTTCAGCTGTTGTATTTCCCGCCTCATCATTATCAATAAATAGATAACATTTTTTGTATTTTGAAAATTCGACTTCTTGAATATACTTTAGCAGACTATTCACACCATTACTTGGAGTTACAATATGATAAAATTCAATTTGATTTTGTTCTGTTAAGTATTGATAAAGAGCATATCCATCCATGTAACCCTCAACTATCGCCAAAATTTCTGTTTTTGATGTATAGCAATTTACCATAGCCATTGATGTAGGCGTTCCTTTACTTCTGCTAATTTGTTTTTTTGTTAGGTTGCTATCACGGAATTCGAAACCAGTTATTGTGCATTCAGCAGAATTAGCACTATATTTGAATGTTGGCATTACCCACTTATGAGTTTTTAAATCTATTCCGATACCACAATTTTCAACTGTATTCTTATTAAATCCTCTATGTTTCTCGATATACTTTAAAGCTTTATCATGTCTTAATAATTCTTCATTACATTTAGCCATATAAAGCAATAATTCTTCTTGCTTTTCTTGTGTAAATATGTCAATTTGATTATCAGATTTAGGTCTGATTATACATTTATTATTGTATTTTGCAGAATTAATATTACTAAAACTAACAGTTTTACTATTTTTATCTTTAGCGTATATCTCCTTTAAAATTCGCTGAGAATGCTCACCATTACTTGCAAAACAATAAAGAATACCTTTTTTAGGATTGAATTTGAGATTATCCCTATGCTTATCTTGACAATAAGGACATTGCCAAATGTATTCTCCACCAATTTGTTTTTCAGCATATCCTAGATATGCCTCTATTTTATCCAATGTTAATTTTTCAAATTCCATGTAATACCTTTCTTTTAATACCTTGTGCCATTTTGGGTAAAACGGCAAATTAAAGCGCAGTCGTACTTTATTAAGTTCTCCAGGTTGGCACATTACTACCCTAGATAATGTCTTCTAAAAGTTTAACGCCTATACTAACATCGCCTGTAGGCATCTGTGATAAAGAATACTTAACACCTTTTGGCTTTGATTCTTTTACATTAAGAAGAAAACCTTTTTCAGAAGCGATATCATTAACATATTTAATGATTTCCTCAAAATTTTTATCAAACATTTTTCTACTGCAACCGAAAGCATTGTAGTGTGTACGTTTTAAATCTGTTATAGTAAATTCTTCATCCAGATGTTCTTTAAAGAAATCAAAAACACGTTCATACAAATCCTTGTACGCAGGTTTAAGTTTGATAAATTCCTTGAAATTACTACCTAGAAAATTTACAACACTAATAGCTTGTTCCATATCTAGAGGACTTATAACATGGTTAGCAGGATGATTTAAAACTGCAAATAGACAAGATAATTTTAGAGCCTTCAACTCTCTCGATTTTAACTCTCTCGCAAGCAAAGTATTTTCTTCATTGTTGACAAGCTCATTAAGTGATATCTTGTATGTATGAAAGACTTGTTTAAATGTTTCGTCCAACAACTCAAATACACTGTTTGAATTAACATTTAAAAATGTCGAGAAAAAACTATTACCTAATTCATCTGCTTTTCGAGCAAAATTTTTGGATTGCTCTAAAGCTTTATCAACATCTTCTTCTATAGTCAATTTTGTTTTTGGCATATAAATGATAGTTGCCCTACGCCCAAATCCCATTTGCATTAAGCTATCAAACATTCCTTTTAATTCACTTGCAAACAATGTTGGGTCAGAATACAACAAAATATTACAAGGAATATTACTCAATTCATCTTCTCGATTTTCAGTTTTGATACATTTGCTACTAAGTTTACCATCATATAACTCAAAGATAGACTGAAAACATTGTTGGTCTTCTACCTTAGAATTTTTTAGCATTAAACCAAATTCGCCCATTTTAATCATTAAAGAGCCAAAATCCACACCTATTAATGCTTTTGCATCACAAAATATCCCCTCTGGTGTTGCTTTGTTAATTTCAAGTGTTATATTTCTGATACAAGAAGAATCTTTTTTTACTAGAGTTTCAATCTGTTTTTTATCGCTTACATTCGCCAGTTGTTCTTCATAACATCGTCTGATTTCTTCTGTTTTTTGTAACTTATAATCTTCTGCCTTATTTTTAATCCATAATCGACAATTTTTAAATATATAGTTATCCATTTCGTCTGACATTTTGTCCTTGCCATATCCACTTGGCTCAAAATTGATTGCATAATAATTTGGATAGCCTTGCTTTCCAAATTCTGAATAATGTACTCTTTTAGCTGTAATCATTTGAGCCATTTTAGCCAATGCAACATTTAATATTATTGCATCTGAATGACTAGGATATCTCTCCTTAAATAATACTAGGATTTGATTTAATATTTTGGGGGTTTGAAAAGTATTGCTCATCATGTTATCTCCTTCTGTTTTTTATTTTTAGTCTAACCTTTAGAGATATATGATTCACTAACTTTAGTCATAACTTTAGTTATGACTTCAATTTAAAATGTGGTAGTTGAAACCCTTGTTTTTCAAGCATTCTTATCGCACCATCTAAGGATTCTACAAGCAGTTTGTTTTTAATATTTAAAACTTTTTGTTTAATATTGTTTTCTGTGAGTTTTGGGGTAAGTATTTTGCCTATTTCTTTGTATGTTCCCTTCTTTCCAGCAGTTAACAATGCTGATTTTGCACCAATAATATTAATTTCTTCTTTTGTCAATTTATATTTATTGGTAATAGAATTTCTATTATCTGCTTCTATTGCAGTTTGGGATTGTTGACTTGCTATATTTTTTCTGATTACTTTAGCCTTAAAAAGACACTTTAAATCCAAAATATCTAACGTTGTATTAATATCAAGATATGGGTCTTGCAAAATATCGTATTCTTCATCAACATCTTCTACATACACACTTGTATAAATTGATTCATTTCCTACAATCCCTTTGGGATATTCTGCTACACAAATATTAGTAATATTCAAACATTCTGGCTTAAATAAGTGAAGTGAAAGCAAAACATCAAAATACTTTGTTCCTAAAATTGTATATGATTTAGTGATTCTTGTTCTATCGATAGATTTGATAAATGATTTTAACTTTGATTTATAGTTTTTGGGATTGTTTCTATTGTATCTGTATTGGTATTCAAGGTTATTTTTAATAAGATTTTTTATATATTCTTTTAGCCAGATTTCAGCATTTTTCTTGTTCCTACGTTTAATTGAAATATTTATGTACAATGAGTCTGCCACTATCTTTAAAAAAGGAAATGCATCAGACAACTCATTGCAATATAGCTTGAGTTGATACTTGTCGATGTTGAAGCTGCTGATAAGAAACTTGATTTCTTTTTCATTATTCCAGTATAAAAGTTTTGCAATTATAGCCAAATTTGTATTATTAACATAATATGTTGTTTCTGCGACAGTTCTTTTTACCACGATTTCATACCTATTATTTTGCTTATTATACTACAAAAGAAATGTTTGTTTGCTTCTTCTGAATTTTGTGGTATCGTTGACGCATGAAAAAAGCTGTATTATATGCAAGAGTATCAAGCAATAGACAGGAAAAAGAGGGTTTTTCTATTCCTGCCCAAATTAAGTTATTAAAGGACTATACCTTTCAAAACAATATTCAAATTGTAGAAGAATTTGTTGAAGCTGAAACTGCTAAGAAATCAGGCAGAAAAAAGTTTAATGAGATGGTTAGCTATCTTCATGAACACGAAGATAGAAGAATTATACTTGTTGAAAAGGTGGATAGATTGTATAGAAATCTACCAGATTATGGCACAATAGACAATATTAAAGGTCTTGAAATTCATTTTGTTAAAGAAAATGAAATACTGTCTGAAAACTCCCGTTCAAGTATCAAATTTATGATAGGGATACGTGTTCTAATGGCAAAACAATACGTTGATAACCTTGCAGAAGAATCTGCAAAAGGTTTGAATGAACGTATTGAACAAGGATATGCACTGTATCCGCCGTTAGGTTATATGTATGGCAATGACGGTACACACAAACATGCTATTATCAAAGACCCTGAACGTGCCGAGTATGCTGTTAAAGCGTTTAATTTATTTGTTTATGAAAATCTATCAGCTTCTTCTATAAATAATATTCTGTATGAGGAAGGTTTAAGGAATCCAGACGGAAATAAATATGCAGTTTCAACCATACAGAGAATGTTCAAAAATCCAATGTATGTTGGGGATTATATATATCAAGGAAAGTTATATCCAAATGGTAAACACGAACCGTTAATAAGCAGAAAGTTATTCCAACTTGCACAGGAAAAACTAAATAATGCTAACAATACAACAAGACAATATGATGTAGAATTTCCTTACATAGGTCTGTTTAAATGTAGCGTTTGTGGTTGTAGTTATATAGCAGAAAGAAAAGTTAAACCAAGTGGTAAAGAATATATTTATTATCATTGTACAGGCAAAGGTAAGATTAAAACTTGTAAAAAAACTTCCTACATAAACGAAAGTAAAATTGATAAGTTTATTATAGAAATTCTTAAAAATTTAGAGAATTTACCTCAATCACTTATAAATGAAATCAAAGATTGCTTGAAAGAAATTTATGACCTTAAAAATGAATACAGTAATATAACCCAAGATAACATATATAAGCGTATTAAAGAAATTGACCGAATGATACAGAACGGCTATAAACACATGCTTAGAAGTAACAATGACATGGAAAATGAGCTGTGAAATGCAACTTATACAGAATTAAGAGCTGAAAGAGAACAGCTTATGGATAAACTGTCTTGTATTGATAAAGCTGATGATGATTTTTACAAGCAATCTGATTTAATATTGAAGTTCTGTAAGAATGCAAGCAGAATTTTCATGGAAGCAACTCCATCAGAAAAAAGAACAATTTGTGAAATAATTGGTTCGAACTTTACAGCAAATGGCAAAAATATAGATATAACGCTGTATCCTATCTTCTATGACATAATAGAGATGAATCGTCTAGGTCATTCTCAAAATGGAAGGTTCGAACTCTCTAAAACTCAATCAGACACGAAAAAAGAGCCTCTAGTGAAGGCTCTTAATTTAAATGGCGGGAACGACGAGGCTCGAACTCGCGACCTCTTGCGTGACAGGCAAGCGCTCTAACCAACTGAGCTACGCTCCCATTCACTTGTCTTTTTTATTATATAATAGTCATTTTTTTTTTGCAACTAATTTTTTTAGTTTTTATTTCGCCTTAATAGACTACATTTCATATGCGATAACCTGACATAATTGGATTAATGTATTTGAATAAAAGAATAACATAAATATTAAAAAGGAACATAAATAAAGTAATACTTTAGGGGCCTGTGCCCGATTACATATATTTTTTAAAGGCGGTTTTCTCATAAAGAAACTTTTTATAAAGTTTAATGAATAAAAAATACAACATAAATTTAATAAAAATATAAATGCTAAAAGTGTTATATATAAGTAGTTACCACGGACTAAACTTGAAAATAAATATAATTTTGAAATAAAACCACCTGATAACGGTATACTTGCAAAACTTAGCAAACAGATTGTTAAAGCATATGTATAATAGGGTCTTATGTATATAATACCTTCATAATCAACAAGATTGTTCATATTTTTTGAACTGTTAAAAAATATTAAACCGGCAAATATTCCAACATTTGTTATAATGTACACAATTAAATAATATAGTATTGATGAAATACCATATACATTTAATGCACTCAATAATCCTGTTATCATAAAACCTATATTTACAAGTGTGTTAAACCCGAAAAATTCTTTTACGTTTTTTGATTTTATAACTTTATATATTCCATAAGATATTATGTATAAAGATGAAAGTGATAAAAATATGTCAACAATATATGAGTATGATGTTTTCATAATTAGTGACAATTTGATTAGTACATTTAAATAACATACCGGAATAAAAGTTGTTATAAATGCACAATTTGCATAGCTATTATTTCTATAAACATTACCGTTTATTATTAATATTTTACCAATAATTGATAAAGTTATAATTATATTTATATAACTTATTGTTGAACCAATATTGCTTATATTTTGGTTTATATAATTATATATTTCGTTAAAATTAAAACTTGAGGTTATTAAATATAAATACATAACTCCAAATAAGAATAAACCGTCAAATACAAAATTTTTTATTATAAAATTTACAATACTTTCTTTTATTTCAACTCCACGAACAAAACTTGATATTAAACATAATGTCAATGTCAACATTTGCAAACCTATAAATAACAATATAAAATTATTGGCGCCTATAATAATTAGTCCGCTTAAAATTCCTAAAATAAGCATATTATAGTATTCAAAAACTTTATTACGAATACGATTTATAAAATTTCTTGATAAAAAAGCAATCATTATACCTGATGCAAGTACAAGTATTTTGAAGAACAGTGCAAAACTGTTTGATATTATATTCCCGTTAAAGGCATAATATGGCGGCTCAACTTGATTAAAACTTATAAATAATGATGCAATTATAATTGAACATATTGAAAAATATTTTATAAATTTATGCAGGTTTTTTGTTATAAAAAGTGATAAAATCATATTTATAAAAATAATTAACATTAATAGAATTTCAGTTGAAAATGAGCTAAAAATATCCGATAAAAACATAATTAATTATACTCCGAATAAATCACTAACTATTATTGTAAATGTATCTATTATTTTAACTATGGAACCTGTGAATACTCCAAAAAATAATATTGTTAAAAATATCAATAAAAGCACGCTGAATTCATTTATTGATATATCGTCAATTGTTTTATATTTGTCATTATAATTAACAAGAAAAGTTTTATTTAAAACGCGCAATGTTGAGATATAATTGAAAAATACATATAAAAGTATTATAGTCATAGACACAATTGTCAACCAATTTGTACCAATATCCATATTTATTACGCCTATCATTATCATAAATAAACCTGCAAAAGAAATTAAAAAAGGTATATTCATTTGAGCAAAACTTATTATTGCAGCAAAATTAAATAACCTTGGCATACTAATTGCAAGCCCGCCTAAATCTTTTAATTCAAGTTGATTATTTGTCTTTCTTGCAATTGCAGCTATTACTGTCATTAGACCTGTTATAATTAAGGCATTTGATACTGTGTATATTATACTTCCTTTTATTGAAAATTCATTTAATGCACAAATTGATATCAATATAAGGCTAATATTTGATAATGAAAATAATGTAACAATAGATTTTATATTCTGTTCAATATAGGCTTTTGTTGTTGAAATAATTAAATTTACAAGGCTCAATATAATAATATACATAGCTTGAAGCTTAAATATTTCAGGGAAAATAAGTAAATTAAATCTGTATAATCCATAAATACCTATTAATTGGCTAAATGACACTATCAAAGTACTTATGGGTATTGGAGAATTTTTTACATTATCAATAAATAATTTATGAAAAGGAAATATACCCATACGAATTAAAAATCCAATCAAAAAACATAAAAAGACAAAAATTTGAAATGCCTGTGTATAAATCAGTTCATTAATATTTAAATTTTGCATATTGGCTGTTAGATTATTAGTAATTTTAAAATTGTAATATACAAGAATTAACACAGCTAAACATATTAGCGAAACGCTAAAAAATGATGAAGCTAAAAATTTAATTTTATCTTTTGTATTTTCAAATGTTGAACTCCATAATGTATTGAGAAAATATAAAGGAACAATTTGTAGCTCGCAAAAACATACAAAAAGAATAGCATCTTTTGCACAAAACAACCCCAAAAGTGATGATTGCATAATCAAAATAAGTGAATAATATAATTTTTGTCTGCTTGTAATAAAGTATTTGCTAAAGGATAAAACAACAAAGGTTATAAAACAAGTTAATACGACGAATAATATTGAAAATCCATCCAAAGAAAAAGTGAAAGTAGCCCCCATACAGGATAGCCACTGTGACGTTCCAAATTTTAGTGTTTCTTCATAGGATACGCCATACAATTCAGGGTTAAAATATGCAATAAGACATATTGAATATAAAAGATTTATAAATGCTATTCCTTTTGCAAACCTTCTTATCACCTTAGAATCTTTTGGAAATAAAGGTAGTAATATTATTAAACAACCGATTATCGGGATTAGTATAAGTGCTTTTATTGATAAAAATTTTTCAATCATAGGGTCTTATCTTCTCTTTTACTTATTTTCTCAAAAATACAAAATGGTTGTATATTTATTATTTTACATAAAAATTTATAAAACCTTTTAATAATAAAGAAAAAATCATTGGCATATAAATTGTTTATGGCAATATTTTGTATTAATTTGGGCTTTAAATTAATTAAAGCATTTTGTTGTGATAATTTATAGGTTATTATAATACCAAGAATGTTAAACATTAAATAAATTTTTGAGATTAAATTAAATTTAATACTACATATTTCAAGCGTAAAGTATTTTTCAAAGCAACTTAATAATATTAAAGGTAATGTTAAAATAACAATAGGCAGTTTTATCCACTGACTTTTATTGTCAAATGTTTTGTCTTTATTATATAGAATAAAAAACAAACGGAATGATGCAAAAGTAACTAAAAATGAAATAACATTAATTATTATAAATAATAATATGTCTTTATCACTTAGCAAATTATAAGAAATTAATTTTAATGAGAAAAAGCCTGCAAAAAACAAGTTTGAAAGGGACACTATTCCAATTAAAAAGCATACAAGCGGGATTTTAGAATTTAATTTTATATATTTTAAATTATCAGAAT
>OIGD01000538.1_pt1 | contig 44618 bp, 36 predicted proteins | sample 1582211 | NCBI WGS metagenome assembly OIGD01 (sample SAMN04414078, study PRJEB24778) | human gut metagenome | material: faecal | host: Homo sapiens
CTGCCAATCCGGGCAATAAGTATGAAGGGACTGCGGAGCAGTGGGAAGAAGCACAGCGTGTCATGGGCAATATCCTGGATCATCTGGGCGTTTCCTATGAAATCGGCATTGATGAAGCGGCATTCTACGGCCCGAAGCTGGACATTCAGTATAAGAACGTCTACGGCAAGGAGGATACGCTGGTCACCATCCAGATCGATATGCTGCTGGCCGAGCGCTTCGGGATGTACTACATCGACGAAAACGGCAAGCGGTTTGGTATGTATTATACCGATACGGATGGGCAGAAGAAGCTGCCGTATATCATTCACAGAACCTCTCTTGGCTGCTATGAGCGGACACTGGCATATATGCTGGAGCATTTTGCAGGAGCTTTGCCGCTGTGGCTGGCACCAGAACAGGTAAAAATTATTCCGATTGCAGACCGGCATTTGGATTTTGCCAATGCAGTTCAGCAGCAGCTGACAGCAGCAGGTCTGCGCTGCCAGATCGACAGCCGTGCAGAAAAGGTTGGCTATAAGATTCGGCAGGCAACTCTGGAAAAAGTGCCGTATATGATTACCATTGGTGATAAGGAAGTTGAAAACCAGACCGTCTCTGTTCGGTTGCGCAATGGCGTCGATTTGGGTGCGATGGCACCGGAAGCATTGCTTGCACGTCTGGTACAGGAAGTTGCCACCAAGCAGAAAACTTCCGACGGAGCGGAACAGGCAAAGTAAGGGAAGGAAACACTCCGGTATTTTTGCCGTATGCGGTTCTTGAAAAGGAAGCATCTCGTACAGATTCTGGAAGGAATCTGTACGAGATTTTTTTCATCCTTGCAGCTGGTGCAGGTTGCCCTGCTGTCGGGGGTAAATTTCCGCCAACTGCTTGACAATTCGCTTGAAATGGTGTAAAATAAAAATACTGTATAAAAATTACAAAAGAATTCGCCGCTGTCGGAGAAATCTTGGCGGTGAAGGAAATTACCATGCAGTATGTGCGGCTCCGGGATTCGCCGGCAATGCTTTTTTCCTACTGGTAACGTGCATTGTGTTTGTGTAGGAGAAAGCGCCGTATTGGTAAGTTTAAGGGCACGTTCCAAATTGGTATTGAGATATTCTTTATTTGTGAAGTGATGATGCGGCGCACGGTTGTGGCGCAGCGTTTTGGCGTTTTTAAACAGAACATATCGGTCTGCGCAGTGCGCAGAGAAAAGGGAATAACGTAGATGCGCACGTACCGCCTTGTGTGAGATCTTGTAGTACAGATATAGTGCAAAAATCAATAAGGAGGTAGTGCATAAAAGATGACAGGGACTCAAATTGGAATTACCATTGCGTTGTGCCTGGTCTTCCTCATCATTGGTGCGGTTGTTGCCGGATGGATGTTTTACAAAAAAGGCGTTGCATCTGGAATTGAACAGCGCAAGCAGCATGCGGAAGCTGCCATCGGTTCTGCGGAAAAAGAAGCAGAACGCATTTTGGAAGATGCAGACAAAGACGCAGAAAACAAAAGAAAATCTGCTCTGATCGAAGCAAAGGATGAGATCCACAAGCTGCGTACAGAAGCAGAAAAAGAATTAAAAGACAGACGTTCGGAAATTGGCCGGCAGGAACGCCGTATCCAGCAAAAAGAAGAAAGTCTGGACAAAAAGACAGATAACCTGGAGCGTAAAGAAGATGCGCTGCAAAAGAAACTGAAACATGCGGATGAAAAGCTACAGGAAGCGGAATCCATCAAGAAGAGTCAGATGGATATACTGGAGCGAATCTCTGAATTTACCCGGGAACAAGCTAAGGAATACATCCTCCAGACACTGGATGAGGAATTGGTGCATGAGAAAGTCATGAAGGTTTCCAGCTACGAGCAGCAGATTAAGGATGAGTGTGAGGAAAAGGCCCGCAACTACATCTCCTTGGCCATTGCCAAGTGTGCAGCCGATCAGGTTTCTGAAACGGCAGTATCCGTTGTAGCGCTGCCCAACGATGAAATGAAGGGCAGAATCATTGGACGGGAAGGCAGAAACATCCGGACATTGGAAACACTGACCGGAGTGGATATCATCATTGATGATACACCGGAAGCCATTACCCTTTCCTGCTTTGACCACGTACGCCGAGAGGTAGCACGGATTGCTTTGGAAAAGCTGATTGCAGACGGCAGAATCCATCCCACTAAGATTGAAGAAATGGTGGAAAAGGCAAAGCGGGAAGTCGAACACCGCATTCGGCAGGAGGGCGAACGTGCCGTTCTGGAAACCAATGTGCATGGTGTCAACAATGAAATGATTAAGCTGCTGGGTCGGTTGTATTATCGTACCAGCTACCGGCAGAATGTCTTGGCGCACTCCATTGAAGTGGCAAAGCTGTCTGGTATTCTGGCTTCTGAGCTGGGATTGGATGCCAATCTGGCACGTCGTGCTGGTTTGCTGCACGATATCGGAAAAGCACTGACTGCCGAAATCGAAGGCTCTCATGTACAGATCGGCGTGGATGTCTGCAAGAAGTACAATGAGAATCCAGAAGTCATTCATGCTGTGGAAGCGCACCATAATGATGTGGAACCTCGTACGGCAATTGCATGTATTGTACAGGCGGCTGATGCAATTTCTGCGGCTCGTCCTGCTGCAAGAAGTGAGAACTACGAAAACTACATCAAGCGGCTTCAGAAGCTGGAGAGCATTTGTTCTTCCTATGACGGCGTCGAGAAGAGCTATGCTTTACAGGCAGGTCGTGAAATTCGTGTTATGGTTGTACCGGAAGCAGTCAACGACGAAAAGATGGTACTGATTGCACGGCAGATTGCCAAACAGATTGAAACCGAGATGGATTATCCGGGTCAGATTAAGATCAACCTGATTCGGGAAAGCCGTGTCGTGGATTATGCGAAATAAGATGCAGGAAAAAGCCCTTGCGCTCCAAACGGAACGCAAGGGCTTTTTGGATAGCAGATGTCAGAAAAAGCATTGTTTACTCGGCAGCTGAATCCGGTGCGGGTGTCAGCTCGTTTCGCTGATAGGTGTAGTCAATGACATCCTCCTGGTTGCCGGATCCGGCAAGCGGTGTGGTGCGGAACGAGATTTCCTTGAAGTTGGTGCGGATTTCCATTGCAACGTAACCGGTTCTGGTTTCGCCGGGTTCAAATGGTGTTTCAAATCGCTCTGCGTCTTCCCCGAACTGCTTGGAAATGCTCATCAATGCCCGGGCAGAAATGCTGGGCGCCACTTCGCCATCGACCAGAATGCTGTAGTTGGTGATGTACTGGAAGGACATGGAATCACTGGTGTTGTTGGTAATGGTTAGCTTGAAAAATACGATGGTGGTATCTTCGTCCAGATCTTTATAGAGCAGATCGGAAGAATAAACAGCGTCCAATGTGACAGAAACGTCATCAATTTCAACAGGTTCTCCCGTGCTGCCCTCATGCAAAACGGTTTGAATGGGTTCTGTTGCACGGAAGTCTTTCAGTTCTTTCTGTCCGGTGCCTTTGCTGCATCCGGTGAGCAGTGTGCCAGCTGTCAGCAGAGCAAGTGCGCCGGCAAGCCATGCGGGATATTTTTTCATAAGTGCAATCCTTTCTATCGAAAACAATCTGTTTGGATCGGAAGATGAGCGAAAAAAAGCAGTCCCGGCAGTGCATAGAACATATCATATGCCTGCCGGGACTGTTTTCGTGTCATAAGTGGTTATGTGACAATTCCTTAGTCTTCTGCAATTGCAGAAACTGGACATGAGTCTGCACAGGAACCGCAGGAAATGCAGCTATCTGCATCGATTACGTAAGCAGCGTCGCCAGAAGCGATTGCGCCAACCGGACAGGCAGATTCACAAGAACCGCAGGAAAGACAGGTATCAGCGTCGATTTTATATGCCATGAGTACTCACCTCCCACAGGGATGTCGCTAGGGCACATCGGAAAGCAGATGCATTGGTTTCGCAGTGCCGCTTTCCGATGCGCCCTAATTCTTCCTGTTGCTCTTATTATAGCAGATTGCCGGATAAAATGCAAGAGCTATTTTTTGGTTTCCGCAAAAAGGTTATTCCAAAATATGCTCCATCGCCTGATGGAAAATGGAGTAGATATGGTTGTCCGCCAGGGAGTAGATGATGGACTTTCCATCTCGCCGGCTGCTGACCAGGCGAGCCTGTTTCAGGATGCGAAGCTGGTGGGAAATGGCAGACTGCGTCATTTGTAGTAGGTTTGCGATATCGCAGACGCATTGTTCCTTTTGAAACAGGGCAAATAAAATTCGGGTGCGAGTCGGGTCGCCGAATACTTTAAACAATTCTGCCACATCATACAGCAGCGCATCGTCAGTCGAAATTTGTTGCAGCGGATCCTGTTGCTGGGCAGAAGAAGCAGATGCTGGGGTCGGCATTGGGGCGACACCCTCCTTTCCAATAGGCAGATGGAATCGAATTGTCGATTTTCTGCGAGAATACTTTAATCATACGCTATTTTTTGGAATTTGTCAAGTATGAATAAAAAATGAAAATCCGAGCTGTTTCTGTACAATTGGACAGGGTGGGACAAGAAAAAAGCAGCGGAAATGGGGCAACTTTCTCAAATAGTTAAAAATTCACACTTAGGTACAGAACCGCCTTAGAAAATTTAGGATATCCCAAGGATTTATTTCCTTTTTTCGGTGTAAGCTGTATACGAATCATGATACAATGATGCTTGTATATAGGAGAAATGGATATGGAAGGCCAGGGGCCGGGTTTAGGAATAAAAAAGATGGGAATCGGGTGTTTCATATGCGAGAAGTGGTTGAAAAAACCATCAACGACTGTGAAGCAGTAGAACAACAAGTCAAACAAACACAAACGAGCACGTATGATCGGTTGCTGTCAGAATGGCAGAAGCAGGATGGTGCTGCTTTTTCCCTGCCGCAGGTCGTGCAGGAAAAAAGACCGACAACCTTTGTGGAGGGCAAAGGCTTTCATGCGGTCACACCGCCGGCTGTGGAAGAAAAGAAAGCGTTGGGGCGCATCTTTGCGGTGATTGGAAAGGCCATGCTGGCATACCTGGGCATAGAATATGTGCTGAGTTTTGCAGTGGTTCAAGTGTTGCAGCTGCTTCATGTGGATGTAACGTACTACTACGACAGTGGTTACATTTGCGGCAATGTGTGGGCTGTTTTGCTGATGCTGTTTATTGTAAAAGTGGTCAAGTATCTGGTGCCAATTTGGATCTTGCATCGATCTTTTCGAATGCCAAAAAAGGTTGCAGTGCCTCTAAAGCCTGTGCAGCCCATGGCGATGGTACAGGGGATTCCATTGGTGATGGTTGCGTTTGCAGTCATGAACTTATGGCGAGGTATCAATGCGCACAATACGATACGATACAGTTCCATTGGAACAGCGTTGCAGATGCTGACATATGCCAGCCGCCCGTATCAGGTCATTTATTTCTTTTTTGATCTGATTTTGGTGACGGCTCTGGTGAATCTGCTGTTTCGGGCAGAAATTTTACAGGTGCTGCGGCAATTCGGCGATGAGTTTGCTGTGCTGGTGACTTCTTTACTGGGTGTGGTCATGTTTCATGATGCACCAGCGGCACCGACTTTGTTTTTGGTCTATGTGATTTGTGGCTGTGCAACCTTACAGAGCGGATCACTGTGGGCCGGTATTTTAAATTTGTTTGTTTATCGGCTGCTGTTGTTTAGTCTGTTTCATTTTGAGTATCTTGGCGGTATTTGGGAGAAAGGGAAACTGATCTATCTGCTGATTCTCTTGGCAATCGGTTTGGCTTGGGCGGGAATTGCATTGGCGCATCGGTGGATTCGAAAACTGCCGCGTTCTTCCCCCACTTCGTTGAAAGAGAAGGAGAAGTGGCAGGTCATCTTACAGGATGGTTCCCTGATGGTGGTCACCTTGTTGTGCCTGGTGCTGGCGGTCATCAGTTTCATTTTTTAGGGTGCGTTCCGGAAAAGTGGCCGGGCAGATTTTAGGAGGAAGCAGCATGCAGGAATGCTATCAGCCGGAGCAGCGGTTTATGGAACGGGCGCTGGAATTGGCGCAGCAGGCAGCAGACTTGGGAGAAGTTCCGGTTGGTGCTGTTGTGGTGCATAAACCGACCGGCAGAATCATCGGAGAAGGCTACAACCGCCGGGAATGTGACAAATCGCCGCTTGCGCATGCGGAGATTCTGGCAATCGATCAGGCCAGCCGGACATTGGGCGGCTGGCGTGTAATTGACAGTGCCATTTATGTGACATTGGAACCGTGTCCGATGTGCTGCGGTGCGATTCTGCATGCCAGAATCGAGGATTTGATTTTCGGGGCATCGGATCCGAAGGGCGGTGCAGTTTGTTCCGTGGAGCAGATGTTTGAATTGCCCTATCACTATCACCCCCGTATTGTAACGGGTATGTGCGCCGATGCATGCAGTCAGATTCTGCGTGATTTTTTCCGTGCACTGCGGGAACAAAAAAAGCAACAGAAGCAGCAAGCTGCGCTCTGAGGAAAAGCCGAGGCGGTCATGGAACCCCTCGGCTTTTTATCGCTTGGAAAAAATGGATGCACGGGATTGGCACAACGGTGCTTGACAGGGTGTCGAAATATTCGTATAATAGAGATATCCGGGCATGCTGCATTCCGATGTTGTATGGTGTTGCGCGAAACGTCCCGGAATACAGAAGCAATTTGGATAGTAGAAAGGATTGGAAGCATGAAAAAGAAAGTACAAGCTTGGCTGGCGGCAGCTATGACGGCAACCATGCTGATGAGTCATGCAGCGCTTCCGGCGGTACATGCGGAGGAGATCAATCGAAACGATCTTTCTGTTTTAATCTTAGGAGATGATGTTTCAGCCGGAGTTGGATTGCAGGAGGGCGAGCAGGCATATGGTGAACTGGTCGCTTCCTATCTGGGAACGGAAAACGTGCAGAATTATGCACAGGAAGGCGCTACCACCGATTCCCTGCTGAATTTGATTCAAACAGATGACATTGTACAGGCGAGCATTGCAGAGGCGGATATCATTTTGATTTCGGTCGGTGCCAATGACATTTACCAAACGGTTTTGCAGAATGAATATATCAATATTTCTGACTACAACAGTATGCAGGCGGTATTGAACAGCTTGGACAGCAATACACGATTGAATCTTTCCAAGTATTTGCGCAATGCTATGCCGCCGGTTGTGGAGCAGGCATTAAGCAATATTCAGGAAATTACAAAAGCGGTTTATGCCGTGAATTCCGGTGCGGATATTGTTTTTCAGGATGTCTATAATCCGCTCTCTGTCAGCAAGGATACCACGGGACTGACGGGCGGTGCACCGGCAAAGATCTCCATGATCAGCAGTGAAGTAGAGGAGTATTTGCAGGGCGGTGGTTTGATTACCACTGGAATCAATACTGGGATTCAAGCTCTGCGGCAGGCGAGATGTGCAGAAGCGCATACGCTCTTTTTAAACCATGGCTGGTATTACACCAGTGTTGGAACATTGGGCTTGCAGCCGAATGGAATTGGGCAGCTTGCCATTGCGCAGGCAACCATTCAGACGCTGAATTTGCCGGGCGGGAATGGAACGGAATTATCCGCTGCCTACCAGAACAGCGGTGCAGCAGAATCCTTATCCGGTGTGGATGCCACCGTTGACCAGAACTTGCAGACTCTGAGCCGCTCTACAATAGAAGTTTACCGCAAGGGTGACGTCGATCACAGTGGTGAAATTGAGCTGGCAGATGCCACCATGGCGCTGACACAGTATGCAGAACAGTCGGTTGCCAATTGCAATCCCCTCAATGTAGTCAGCCGAAAGGCAGCAGATGTCAATCAGACGCCGGGCGTAGACCTGGGCGATGCCACCTTGCTTTTGACCTTCTATGCAGAAAAGGCCGTGGGCAATGTGACAGAAGAGGACTTTGACGAATTTGTCAAGCAGAATTCCTAATAGGGAAGTTTTAGCATTCAAAAAGCAGCTGTGCCGTGCTTGCACAGCTGCTTTTTGCTGCGTTTGGCAGGAAATCGGGATGTGTGAAAGCCAATGTACGCTTTGTGTGAGAAAAAAGGAAACGCTTTTACGCTCTTTTCCAGCACTTATCATAAAACGATCACATAGGAAAGTATAATAAGATACAGAAAGTAAAACAAAACCCCGCATTCCCCCAAGGGCATGCGTTTCATAGAAAGGAATGAACGAGTATGTTTGGACATGATAAGGAAAACAAGAAAAAGGTGGAGGCAGCGGCGCAGCAGCAGACCACACAAACAACACAGACTTCTGCAACAGGTGCTGCGAATACAGCGGAGAATGCCTATCAGACGGGTTATTACCGCAGCGTTCCGCATCAGGATGAACCGATTTATTCCAATCAAGCCTCTTACCAAAATCAAACACAAAGCAAGGATGGCAGCTACAGCTACGCCAATTACTGCTCCAATCCAACTGAGACGAGCGGGAAGCAGACCAAGAAGAAAAAGAAGCATACCGGCTTAAAGGTTGTCGCATTGGTGGCTGCATTGGCAATTGTATCGGCAGGATCCATTCAGGCTTATCGGTATGTAACGCCGTTCTTTGATAAGGACAGCAGCTCCGATTATCAGGCAAGCAGCAAGAAGGACAGCAGTGCTTCCAGCAGCGGTGCAACTGCTGAAACGACACAGAGCAAGTCCGATTCCAAGAGCTGGATTGAACTGGCTTCCGGCGGAGAAGCAAAGTCGGTAACGGATATTGTCTCCAAAGTGATGCCTTCCGTTGTCGGTGTACAATCTACCTTTACGTATAATGGTGCAACGAATAACAGCAACAGCGGATTTGGATATGGATTTGGCTATGGATTCGGAAACGGCGGCAGCGACAACAGCAGCTCCCAGACCATGACGGGAACCGGTACTGGTATTATTATGAGTGAAGATGGCTATATCGTCACCAACAGCCACGTGATTTATGATGATGAGTATGGCTGCGGTGTTGCAACCAAAGTAGAGATCGTTCTGGAAGATCAGGAAACGTACTACGATGCAAAAGTTGTTGCTTACGATCAGGAATCGGATATTGCCGTTCTGAAAACAGATCTGACTGGCTTGCAGCCGGCAGAATTTGGCGACAGTGACAACTTACAGGTTGGCGAACTGGTTGTTGCAATCGGCAACCCGCTTGGCTTTGAATTGTTCGACACCGTTACCTGCGGAATTGTTTCCGCATTGAATCGTCAGGTTACTATCAATGATAAGACCATGACCCTGATTCAGACGGATACAGCGATTAACTCCGGTAACTCTGGTGGCCCGTTGATCAACAGTGCCGGACAGGTAGTTGGTATCAACTCCGCAAAAATGTCCTCCAGCTATTCTTCCAACAGTGCTTCCATTGAAGGAATTGGATTTGCAATCCCGATTACAGAAGCCAAGGAAATCATCAACGACTTGATCAACTATGGTTATGTAACCGGTCGTCCGCAGCTGGGCATCACTTGTCAGGATGTTTCGGAATCCGTTTCTCAAGCGTATAATATGCCGATCGGTGCCTATATTATTAGTGTTTCCGAAGGCGGTGCAGCAGCTAAGGCTGGCTTGAAGACTGGTGATGTCATCACAGGCATTGAAGGACAGGACATCAAAACGACAGAAGAATTGAACAATATCAAAAATGAATACAATGCAGGCGATACCGTTACATTGACCATCGTTCGGGATGGAAAGACTATGGATGTAAAGGTTGAACTGCAAGAGGTAACGAACCAGAACTAATGAACTCTGGAAAACTGCCTCTTAAGAATTCTTGACAGTTTCATTTTTTCATACATTCTCCTTATATACTTTTGTAAAGAGACCGGAGGGCAGAAATGCCATCCGGTCTTTTTACGTGGTTTGCGGCTGGCGCACCAAATGCAGTAAGATGCATATATTGTTGATAAGGGAAGAAGCATGTCGGAAATAGGAACGAAACCTTCCGGTATGCATCCCCGAATCAAAAACGACACATGGAACGCATGCAGATCGAGTACGCAGTTTGCAGTTGCTGCGCAGAAGGAAACGGAGGATGTCATGAAACAACCACAAACCATTGTCATTGCCGGCGGAGACTTGCGGCAGGTTTATGCGGCACAGGCGCTTGCCCAGCAGACAGAGCATCGAATTGAAATAATTGGAGTTCCGCAGAAAATGCTGTCTCCCTTGCAGACTGCGCACGCGGAACTCCCGGATGCATTGGAAGCAGATGTACTGGTGCTGCCGATCCCGGCGGTAGACACAGCCGGTAACGTGCCGGCACCGCTCAGCGCTTCTTCTTTGGAGTTGGAAGAACTGCTTCGGCATATGCGGGTAGGCGGTTTGATATTGGGCGGCGGTGCCATTCCGCCCTTGCGTCTGATACAGGAAAAGCGGCTGGAATATTGCAATTACCTTCGGCAGGAGACACTGAGCATTGCCAATGCGGTTCCGACTGCGGAAGGCGCACTGCAAATGATTATGGAAAAAACGGTGCAGACCATTGCTGGAAGCCGAGTCTTGGTTTTGGGTTACGGCAGAATCGGGAAGGTACTGGCTGCACAACTGCATGCTTTGGGTGCAGCGGTTACCGTTGCCGCGCGGCGGGAAACAGATCGGGTCTGGGCGGAGCTGGCGGGATGTTCTGCGAAATGCATGCAATCGGCATTGGCAAATTTAAGTGCCTATGATGTCATTTTGAATACCGCGCCGGTTTTGCTTTTGGATCGGGAAGTTCTGCAAACTGTGCGGGAGGATGCCTTGGTAATTGATCTGGCATCCCGTCCCGGCGGTGTGGACTTTGCAGCTGCAGAAGCGCTCGGAAAACAGGTCGTGTGGGCACTGTCCCTTCCGCCAAGCGGAACTGGTTGACACATTTTCTGCTCCATGGCAGCAAAATCCCCAATTTTTTTGAAGAAAGAGGAAAAAAGTGATTTTAAATAGAGAAAAATGGCGCGGATTGTGAAAAACAAACAAAAAACAGAGCGATATTCGTTCAAGAATTTTGAAAAAAAAGCCCGGATTCGCTTGACATCCAGGCAAGAATGTGTTAAAATACGAATGTAAATTATTTATGATGCCTTGAAAATCGCTGCATGATAAATAATAAGCAGGATGTCGAATGCAATATTTTATTCTAACTCAATTTGGCGGAAGAGATTCGTAAGAGACAGATTGGGGTCATAAGGCAGGATATGACAGGGGATAAAGGGTGCAAAAGCAATCACGTCGCACATGCTCAGGCAGCCTGTAAACTTTTGAAAAGAGAGGCAAAGAAAATGAAGAAGATATTCAACAGAGTTCTAGCCGCTGCTGTTGCAGTACCGGTTGCCATTTCTCAGGGCTTGCTGTTCACCAATGCGGATGAAGCAGCTTCCTCTACCAAACTGACAACTGCTGACTTCTTGACCATCGAAGGATGCAAAACATCTTCCGACTGGGGTGTAGATGTAGAAACAGCAATTGTTGCTGCTGCTGGCGCTACTGGAACGATTGATTTCAGCGCAATCTCTGCTGCTCTGCCGAATCAGGATAACTATTATGTAGGCGTTCTGAACAACATTCTGGCAGATTCCGGCAACGCAACCGCAACCGTAACAGCTGACAGCAAGCTGACTGTTACCGGAAGCTTTGATGCTTCCAGCTGGGTATCCGATAAGCTGATTCCGGCTGTAAAGGATAAGCTGAAGGAAATGGGCCACGATGCATCTGATATTACAGTTACACTGGATGCAGCAAACCTGAGCGGTACATACAGTGCTTCCATCGATGCAAACGATATCAGCACCACCAAGACCTTTACAAATGGGGAAGCAACTATCGTAACTTCTGATGGCACATCTTACAAGTACACAGATTATGCAGCTTACCTGCAGACTGTTGTAGATCAGCTGAAGGCTTCTATTGCACAGCAGCTGGCTGCAAATGATATCACCCTGACTGCTGAAGAAGCAGCTGAATTGGATGATCTGCTGACCGTTCGTGCAGACAACTGGACCAACAAGATTGAGAATCTGCTCGGCAAGGAAGGCGAAAAGAAGTACGACAGCATCAATGATTTGCTGGCTGCTGCAAACAAGAAGAACAGCCACGTTCCGGCTTCTTTGAGTGAAGCTGCCGCATACAATGCTGCTGCTGATGCTGCAATGAGCCAGATCAATGGCATCATCAATCAGACTGATGTTGCAATTGATATCACAGCACAGGATGTAATTGATGTTCTGAGCCAGGGCTACAACGTTGTTGCAACTGCTGATGCAGAAGCTGGCGTTTATGACCTGACCTTCAACATTCCGGATGACCAAATTGATGAACTGACTGCTGCTCTGCAGGAAGAACAGGATAAGGTAGATCCGACAAAGGCTGTTGTAAATGTAACTTCCGAAAAGAAAGTAGAAGTAAAGGCTACAAAGGATGGTACCCTGTTCTTTGATGTAACAAGAACCTTTACAAACGATCTGATCGATAAGTCTCTGACAACCACTACCACTGCTGCAACCACAACCACACCGGCAGGTGGCACAACTACCACAACACCGGCAGGTGGCACAACTACCACAACACCGGCAGGCGGTACAACAACCACAACACCGGCAGGTGGTACAACTACCACAACCGATGTAACCACAACTGCAGTAACTACAACAACTGGTGTAACCAAGATTTCTGTTGTAGAAACCAAAACTGGTTACTACTTCTCTGAAGACACTCGGACATTTGATCCGACTGCTTTGCTGAAGGTTGTTTCTGTTGACGAAAAAGGCAACGAAACTGACATCACAGCAGATGTTACATTTGGCGAAGATGGCGCAGCAACACCGAAGAGTGTATATGCTGATACAGAAACCTATTATGTAGGTACTGTAGATGCTTACTACAAGGGTGTAAAGCTGGATGCAGCTCCGACTGTTTACATTGGTGTAAAGGGTGACGCTGATCTGGATGGTACAGTTGGTTTGGAAGATGCAACACTGGCATTGACTTACTATTCTGAACATGCAGTTAGCAATGCATACTACTTCACCACTTCTAGTGCAACTGCTCCGGAAAATGTAGAGCTGGAAACACTGGCTTACTTCTTGGCAGATATTAATACAGAATCTACTGCTGGTGCAGATTCTGCTGATTTTGTAATTGAACTGGCAGATGCAACCAACATTCTGACTTACTATGCAGAAGATGCTGTAAAGAATGAGCCGAAGTGGGCAGCAATTTGTGACGAACTTGCAAATCATCCGATTTGGGGCGCACAGATTGGCTAATTATAAACAAACATTTGTTAATATGTATGGAGCATGGGTGCATACATGCTCCAGTACATAAAATAAATATAAACTTTTACGAGTGAAAGGAATATGGAAAATGAAAACTACATTTAAAAAGGCATTGGCAGCTATTTCTGCTAGCGCAGTTGTTGCTACTTCTGCTGTTGCTATGTTTGCTGCTCCGGCAAGTGCTGCTGGTACTGTAACATTTGGTATGGAACAGGTTGAACTGACTCTGGACGAACTGAAGGCTGCTAACTATGAAGTACCGGTAAATTACTATGTATCTGGCAGTGATGATACCGTTGGTGCAAACGCATTCGGTTTCTACTATGGCGATCTGTCTTATGATGATAACTATGATACTGCACAGGCTGTTACTGGTATGATTTCTGCAGTTGCACACAGCACTAGCGACAAGTTCGTTTGGGTACCGAATACATTCTCCAAGACTGCAAAGAAGGGTCTGTCCAAGAATGGTAACCTGTTTACCTTTACTTTCTCAGTTCCGAAGTCTGCTCAGCCTGGCGATGTATATCCGATTACCATGGCTGCTACTTCTAATGGTGGCGTAGCTGGTGGTATTGATACACTGGATGGTAAGATCGACTATGCTCTGGTTGATGGTTACATCAAGATCAAGGAAGAAGAAACCACAACTACAACCACAACAACCACCACAACAACTACAACCACAACAACCGCAGCTCCGGCTACTACAACTGCAGCTCCGGCTACCACAACTGGTAAGAAGGCTACTACAACCGCAGCTCCGGCTACCACAACTGGTAAGAAGGCTGCTACTACAACCGCTAAGGCTGCAACTCCGAGCAAGAGCAACGGTGCAACCAACTCTAAGAGCTCTCCGAAGACCGGTGACGTTCTGCCGATCGCTGGCGTAGCTGCTGCTATCGCTGTTGTTGGCGGTGTTGCTCTGGCTTCCAAGAAGAGAAAGTAAGAGAAAACGCTCGAATCACTCGACGCAATAAGATTTGATTGGAAATAAGAAGGCGCTCTCCATTTTGGAGGGCGCCTTTTTTGTGCTGTTTGCGGCAAATGCGGCATAGAATGGCAGGGGGTGAATGACAGAATGATTGGAATTTACGCACGGCAATCCGTAGAAAAAAAGGACTCCATCTCCATTGCCTATCAAATTGCCCGCTGTAAAGCAATGTATGCCGCAGAAGAAGCCTATGAGGTCTTCCAGGATCAAGGCTTTAGCGGGAAAAATACACAGCGCCCGGGCTTTCAAAATTTGTTGCAGGCAATTCAAGCAGATCGGCTTTCGCGTGTCATTGTCTATAAGTTGGATCGGATTTCCCGTTCGCTTTCGGACTTCCTGGGGATGATGCAGCTGTTTCAGGCACATCATGTGACCCTGCTTTCCTGTTGTGAGGCGTTTGATACGACAACGGAACTGGGCAACATGATGCTGAAGCTATTGATGATGTTTGCAGAGATGGAGCAGAAAACCATTGCAGCAAGAGTGCGGGATAATTATTATGCAAGAGGGGAAACACAGCAATACCTGGGCGGCTATGCGCCGTATGGCTTTCAGAAAGAGGGAAGCGGAGCACATGCTTATTTCAAACCGCATCTGACGGAATCTGCTGTTGTACGCTGGATGTATCAAATGTATGGCTTACTTGGGAAAAGTGTGGAGGAGCTGGTGCAGATGCTCAATCAGGACGGCATTTGCACCAAAACGGGACATTGCTGGTCGCAGTCCAGCGTGGCAAGAATTTTACATAATCCCATCTATGTGCAGGCGGATGCAGCAGTGTATCGCTATTTCCAGCAGCAGCATGCCATTTTGCCGCAGCAGGCAGATGCCTATACGCAGGGCAATGGATGTCTGGTCTATGGAAATGCACAGCAGCGTGCCGGCAGTAAGTTTACGCAGCTGGAGGGCGAGCATATTATGCCTTGTCAGCACAGAGGGTATATTCCGGCTGCTTTGTGGTTGACGGTGCAGAAGCGTTTGCAGGCACGTGCAGGCGCATCCAATCGTGGCAGCGGTTCTATGACATGGCTGCAAGGCTTGCTGCTCTGTGGACGCTGTAACCTGCGGTTTTATGGCAAACGGAATGGGGCGGGCACCGTTTATCTGGTGTGTCGTGGAAAGCGGCAAGGCATTTGTCCGGGCATTTCGGCGCTGCGGGCAGAAGTTGTGGAGGCAATCGTTGCACCGTTTTTGCTGCGGAAAATACAAGCGCATCTGACAGCCGGGCAGTCCTCTATGCCGCCCTTACAGGAGACTTTGCAGTTGGATGCCCTGGAAGAACGCATGCAGCAGCTGACAGCAACCATTTCCAGCAGTGTGCCAGCGCTGCGCCCGTACTTATTGGAAGAGCTGGGAAAGCTACATCAGGAGCGGCAGCAGCTGGAGGAAACTTGTGAACAGGCACAGCAGGAATTGCCCAAACCAGTGGATGTTGCACAGGCGTACTGGCAAACAGCGACCATAGCACAGCGAAAACGTCTGGCACAATTGTTTTTGGAAAAAGTGCTGCTTGAACCAAATGGAATCAAGTTGTTTTTTTATTGAGGCATTTGTGTCAATCTGTTCCCTTGGCTCCGGGTAAGGTTGCACCCAAAACAGCCGGCTCGATCATTGCGGCGACCATCTGCCATATTATCGAGGAGAGGGGAATCGTGACATGATCAATTTGAAAGGTGTGCGGGTGGGGTATGCCTTAACCGGCTCCTTCTGCACCTTTTCGAACAGTATACAGGCAGCAAAAACATTATCGGAACAAGGTGCCGTGCTGACGCCGATTTTTTCGGAGCACGCTGCTAACATTGATACACGTTTTGGGAAAGCAGCCGATCATCTTGCAGCATGGGAACAGCTTTGCGGCAATCCTGCCATTTGTTCCATTGCAGATGCAGAGCCGCTTGGCCCCAAAAATATGCTGGATCTTCTTGTCGTTGCGCCCTGTACCGCCAATACCATGGCGAAATTGGCGCTCGGCATTACCGATACAACCGTTACCATGGCAGTAAAATCCATGCTGCGCAATCAGAAACCAATTGTACTCTGTTTGGCAACCAATGACGCATTGCGTGCATCCGCCAAAAATTTGGGTTTGCTGCTCAATACCAAGCATTATTATTTTGTTCCGCTGGGGCAGGATGCACCGGACAAAAAGCCGGCATCGCTGGTGGCAGACTTCAAAAAATTGCCGCAAACTGTGGCACTTGCCTTGGAAGATACGCAAATTCAGCCGATTTTAATACCAACGTCTTAAAAAGGTCAAAAAAATATCGTATAATAAACTGGTTCGATAACGGAAGCAATGGAATTGCATCCGTTGTTCAGCTTGTTGGATGGAAGAAACGACCGCCTGTTCCATGGAATAGGCGGTTCTCGTTGTACGGAGGGGAATGAAAGATGGCGGGAATTATTATGCGGCAAGCCATTATGATGCTGCTGCTGAATGTTGTAGGGATGGTCGCCTATTACACCAAAATTATCAATGCAGAAGGCGGTCGGCAGCTTTCCAAATTGGTGCTGCAAATAGTCAATCCGGTTTTGGTTGTTATGGCATACATCGAAGTAGAATGTTCTGCAAAGATGATTCGAAACTTGTTTTGGACATTTGGACTTGCCATTGTGGTTTACATCCTGTCCATTGCGCTGGTTACTTTGCTGATTCGGGAGAAGGAAGGACGAGAAACCGCCATTGAACGCTTCTCTGCCATCTACAGCAACTGTGGATTTATGGGAATTCCACTTGCCAATGCGTTATTGGGACTGGAAGGCGTTTTCTATGTGACAGCATTTTTAACAATTTTTAATTTATTTGCCTGGACACATGGTATTATGCTGCTGACCGAGAAACGGGACATGCGTTCATTTTTGAAGGTGTTGCGTTCGCCTACGATGATTGGAATTGGCATTGGTTTGATTTTATTTTTTGCCAGAGTTCCAATTCCAGGTATTTTGGCAGATACGATGCAGTATGTTGCCGACTTAAATACACCGCTGGCAATGATTGCTTCCGGTATCAGTGTCGCACAAGCAAATGTATTGCAGGCATTGCGGAATGGACGGATTTATTATGTTTGCCTCATCAAGTTGCTGTTGATTCCGGCTGTTTTGACGGGCGTATTCCTCCTGCTGCCGTTTGCACCGCAAAATGTACGGCTGATTCTGCTGGTTTTGACCGCTGCGCCTTCTGCTGCGATGTGCACGCTACAGTGTCAGCAGCATAAAAAGAACGATGTATATGCATCCCAGATTTTTGCTATGACTACCATTTTATCAATGGCAACCATGCCGGCAATTGTGAAGCTTTTTACAAGCTTGCTATGATTTTACAAACCAATTGGAAGGAAAATAAAAACGTTCCATTTACAATGTGGCGCAACTGTAAATTTTTTAGCTAATTGCGGAAACTCGGTTGAAATCCACTATGGATTATGGTAAGATTGTATAAAGTATTACAAATATTGTGATCATACAATAGGAAAAATAGACGAGGATAAAACGAAAATGAATGATTATGGCATTAGTAAGCTAGATTTAAAGCGACGCAATCGCATGCAGATTTTGCGTGTGATTCGGGAGAATGGGCCCATTTCTCGTGTGGATATTTCTGCTATGCTACATATTACAAGAGCCGCAGTAACGATTATTACCAATGAGATGATTGCACAATCCATCTTAGAGGAAGTCGGCGAAGAACCGCAGGATCCGTCCAATGAAATTCGGAAGGGCCGCCGGAAAATTCTGCTGGACATCAATCCAACGTATCGTTTTGCACTGGGCGTTTATATTGATGAAGCGTCCATCTCCATTGGATTGACCACGTTGAATGCACAGGCGTTGGACAAGCGGAGCCTTACATTGGAACCGGATGCATCCTCTTCCGATATCACCGAGCAAATTGCAATTACCGTGCGGAAGATGCTGCAAAACAGCTGCCTGCATGTCGAGGATATTGTCGGCATTGGAATCGGTGTTATGCCCTCCATGTGGAATCGTGTGCATGCTGTGGTAAAGGACGGAAACCTGGACTTTTCAGAGTTGGAACAGGCGGTAGAACAAGCCTGTAACCTGCCGGTTTATATTGGAAATGCCATTTCACTGTTTGCAATGGCAAGCATCAATTATGCGGAGCACTATGGGCAGCCGGTGAATCAGGTCTTTTTGCATGCAGGGCCGGTTTTTCACATTGCTGTCATTCAAAACAATCAGCTGGTCAATGGATTCCAGCGTTACACACACGTAGTGGAACGCTTCTGTGTGCATCCAAATGGAAAGCCGTTGGACGGCTATCCAAACGGCTCTGTAAAGGCAGAGCTTTCCAAGCAGTCGATGGTGGAGGATGTCGCAACCATTTACGGCAAGGATGAGACGCCTGCGCTGTATGCGCTGACAGAGGGCGATATGGAAGCTGTTTCGCTGCCGCTGCTGCTGACAGCATGGGATCAGGGAGATCTGGCACTGGAAAGTTTGGTAAAGCATTATCTGGATATGCTTTGCTGCCTGCTGATCAATGTCCTGCAAGCCTACTTTGCACAAAAGGTGTATCTGCACAACTTTGGATTCAATGAGCGGCATTTGGAACAAATCCGGCAGCATATGGCGTCTATTGCAGGCGAAGCCGAAGCAGACCGCATTGCTCTGAGCGCCATTGAAGAGCGGTACCATTTTATGTGTGGCTGCTGTTATGCCATTCAGCACGGCTTTTTTATGAAGGGCGGCATGATGGAGCGCAGCCCCAGCACCAAGTAGACAGAGTGATTATAATTTTAAACCAAAAAACAGGAAAAACGTTATTTTTCCTGTTTTTTTTTAATTTTCTGTTTTTTTGTCACGAACACTTGCAAGCGGTGCAAAGATATGCTATAATAGGAACCGTACGAAAAGAGGAGGAAAAAAGCGCTTTTTGTCGCAAAAATGCCTCCTTTTGCATAAACTGGCAATACGTAACGTGAGAGGAAGGGAGTGCGTGTGCATCAGCATGTATGCTGGCACACCAAAGAAGTATGGTTTTATCAGAAATGTCAAAGGAAGCTTTGCAGCAGTTTCAGGCTGACTGTCAGGCTGCATATGCCGCTTATCAAGCAAAACAGTTGAAGTTGGATATGTCCCGTGGAAAGCCGGCTCCAAAGCAGCTGGAACTGACAAAGGGCATGATGGAAATTTTGAAGGAAGATGATTATCGGGCTGAAAACGGTCTGGACTGCCGCAACTACGGTGTTCTGGATGGTATCCCGGAAGCAAAGGCGCTGCTGGCACCAATGCTGGGCGTTCCGACAGAAGAATTGATTGTATTCGGAAATTCTTCTCTGAATGCAATGTACTGGGCAGTTTCCCTTGCTATGACCAACGGTGTGCTGGGCAGCAAGCCATGGGGAAAATATGACAAAGTAAAGTTCCTGTGTCCGGTACCGGGTTATGACCGTCACTTTGCAGTTTGTGAATTCCTGGGCATTGAAATGGTCAATGTACCGATGCTTGCAGATGGTCCGGATATGGATCTTGTGGAAAAGCTCGTTGCAGAAGATGACACCATTAAGGGAATCTGGTGTGTGCCGATGTACTCTAATCCGGGCGGCGTTGTTTACAGCGATGCTGTTGTAAAGCGGTTTGCTGCGTTGAAGCCGAAGGCAAAGGACTTCCGGATTTTCTGGGACAATGCATATTGTGTCCATCATCTGGTAGATAATCCGCCGGTACAGGCAAATCTGCTGGAAGAAGCAAAGAAGTGCGGCAATGAAAATATTTGCTACATGTTCGCTTCTACCTCTAAAATTACTTTCCCAGGTTCTGGTGTTGCAGTGCTGGCAGCCAGTGCAGAAAACATTGCAAGCCTGAAGAAGGCATTGGGCTTCTCCACCATTGGCTATGACAAGCTGAATCAGCTGCGGCATGTTCGCTTCTTTGATGGAAAGTTTGAGAATCTGCTCAAGCACATGAAGAAGCATCAGGCATTGATCCGTCCGAAGTTTGACATTGTTATCAACACCCTGGAAAAGGAACTGGGTGACCTGGGCATTGCAACTTGGTCCAATCCGCAGGGCGGTTACTTCATTTCCTTTAATATGGAAGGCTGTGCAAAGCGCATTGTAACGCTGTGTAAGGAAGCCGGCGTTGTACTGACCGGTGCAGGTGCTTCTTTCCCGTATGGCAAGGATCCGAAGGATGAAAACATTCGGTTGTCTCCGACTTTCCCGACTGAGGAAGAATTGCAGGAAGCTATGAATGTATTCGTTGTAAGTGCAAAATTGGCAGCGTGTGAAAAGCTGTTGGCAGAATAAAATCGATGGAAAAAGAAAAGCCGTTTGTCTGGATGGTTCAAATACCAGACAAACGGCTTTTTCTTTCATTTTGCAAAATGTGGGGGCATTATTTTCCCTGTTCCTTTTTCCATTCCAGGAATTCTTCGTAGGTGCCTTGCCGATCCAGACAACCATTTGGTGTGATTTCAATGATACGGTTGGCAACAGTTTGCAGAATTTCATGGTCGTGGGAAGCCAGCAGGACAACGCCTTGAAAGGCTTCCAGTCCGTTGTTGACAGCGGAAATGCTCTCCAAATCCAAGTGGTTCGTGGGACGATCCAGCAGCAGCACGTTGGAATGGAACAGCATCATACGGGAAAACATACAGCGCACTTTTTCGCCGCCGGAGAGCACTTTTACCGGCTTATAGATGTCATCGCCGGAAAACAGCATTCTGCCGAGGAATCCACGCAGATAGGTCTCTGTAATATCGTTTTCGGAATACTGCCGAATCCAATCCAAAATGGAATCCTCGCAGTCATTGAAGTAGGCAGAATTGTCTACCGGGAAGTAGGAAGTTGACGTGGAAACGCCCCATTTGACCGTGCCCTCATCCGGCTCCAGCTCGCCCATGAGAATTTTGAACAGGGCGGTCGGGTTGTTCTTCTTCCATCAGGATTTTGAACAGCATCGTAATGGCCTGTTCGCTTTCACCGATGAGCGCCACTTTATCGGTTCGACCCAGTGTAAAGCTGACATTTTGCAGCAGGGGAACACCGTCTACCGACTTAGAAATGCCGTTTACCTGGAGAACTTCCTTGCCAAGTTCCCGATCCATATCAAATCCAATATACGGATAGCGGCGGCTGGAAGCCGGGAGCTCCTCGACTGAAAGGTTGTCCAGCAGTTTCCGCCGGGAAGTTGCCTGTCTGGATTTGGATTTGTTGGCAGAGAAACGCTCGATGAAAGATTTGAGTTCCTTGATCTTTTCCTCTACCTTTTTATTTTGCTGCTTCATCATGCGCTGCATCATCTGGCTGGATTCATACCAGAATTCATAGTTGCCGACATACAGCTTGATTTTGGTGTAATCGATGTCCACAATGTGCGTGCAGACGTTGTTCAAGAAGTGCCGATCATGGGAAACCACAATTACGGTACCAAAATACTCGGAGAGGAAGTCCTCCAGCCAGCGAATGGCGTCAATGTCCAGGTGGTTGGTCGGCTCGTCCATCAGGATGATATCCGGGTTGCCGAACAGTGCTTGTGCCAGCAGGATTTTGACTTTCTCATTACCGGAAAGCGTTGCCATCTGCTCATAGAGCAAGGATTCGGAAAGCCCCAATCCCTGAATCAGTTTAGAAGCATTGGATTCTGCTTCCCATCCGTCCAGTTCGGCAAATTCTGCTTCTAGCTCCGAAGCGAGAATGCCGTCCTCTTCGGAAAAATCCTCCTTGGCATAGAGGGCATCCTTTTGCTGCATGATGTCATAGAGCCGCTGATTGCCCATAATCACGGTATCCAGAACATTGTACGCATCATATGCAAAGTGATCCTGCTTCAATACGCTCATCCGCAGGTTCTTTGGAATGGTCACTTCTCCGGTGGTAGGGGTTAAATCCCCGCATAGAATTTTTAAGAAAGTGGATTTTCCGGCACCGTTTGCGCCGATGACCCCGTAACAGTTACCGGGATTGAATTGCAGGTCAACATCTTTAAATAAGGTATCTCCGCCGAATTGCAAGCTAACGTTGCTGACTGTAATCATGAGTACTCCTTTCAGAAAAACGAAACTAACGGCAAGCCTGTAATCGTATCCGACGGAAGGCTGCCAAACGATCCAATTGCCTGTAAGCAGGCAGGAAACACGCTCTAGTATACCATATTCTACCGTATTTTTCAAGCTATTTTCCAAAATCCGTCCCAGCAGCCGAAGCCTTTCGAAAAAGACTCATCGAACAGCCCAAAAACCCTGCACATTTCCAGTTGCTTTTTGACCATTGTACATGGATTTTTGTGCAACGGACTGCGCTTTTCTTGACAAATGTTAAGGTGGGTGCTATAATGAGAACAAATTCGGATGGCGCAAAAAGGAGGAATTTAGCATGCAAGACAACACGATCAGCAGCGAAGAATTGGCGTGCGTGGGAATCCATTGCACACATGGAATGAGACAGAAGGGAGAAACAGCAATGAAAGTCACATCCACCAAAAAAGATCTGATGCTGTACGGTGCCATGACCATTTTATTTGCAGTGGGCAGCATCCTATATATAGATTTGCACGGATTTACCAAAATATATTATTTACTCTGTTTAATTGCCCTGTTTTTGCTAGGGGTTCTTTTTTTCGTCGAAGCACTGCGGTTCCGCATTACCTGGGGACTGGATGGCTTTACGGTGCGGCACGGTCTTGCTCCGGAAAAGCGGTATGCACATGAGCAGTTTCAGCATATGCATGTAGAACATCAATGTGTGGTTCTGGTGCTCGGCGGCAAGAAGTACACCTTTCCACAGGGCTGTCCACATGCAACAGAGTTCATCGACTTTTTGGAAGAAACCTATGGAGATACGCAGGAGTGAACCACTTCTGCTGCAAAAAAAGCGGAACAAATGCGCAAAAAAGGGCGCTTGTTCCGCATTTTTTGTGTAAAATCGCACGCCGTTTTTAGCGGATCAACGCCTTGCTTTCACAGGATTTTCATAAAAATATGGGAAAATACAGACAGAGAGAAAAAGAGGCTGTTCCAAAATGAGGACAGCTCATATGGGTAAAATTGGGAATTGCAAGACCGATCAACTATAGAAGGGAAGCGAATGGGTATGAAACGAAATTCTTTTGCGTGGGCAATGTCCATGGTCATTGCAACGGCATTGTCCTGTACAGGCTGTTCGGATTCCGGCTCTTCCAATTCTTCAGAAGCAAGCGCCGCACATGCAACCACATCCATCTCCGCTGAGGCACTTTCCAGTTTAGACGGCGCATATGATGCGGATGACTTTACCGATCAGTATGACACATTCGATGCAAAGCTGCAATGCAAGGGAGACACTGTCACCGTAACGGGCAATACAGATGCCGTTCAGGTAGACGGGCAGCATGTCACCATCTCAGAAGGTGGTGTGTATGCGGTAACTGGAACACTGGAAAACGGACAATTGGAGATTGCCGGTTCAGAAAAGGTAAAACTCTATTTGGACGGTGTTTCCATTACGTCGGAGGAAGGCCCGGCAATTGTTTGCAACAATGAGAAGCGTACCATTTTGTCCTTGGCGCCTGATACCGAAAATGTACTGACCGGCGGCTCCAAGGACGGTGACACTGCATCAGATACAGATGAAGCAGAAAGCACCGACACAGAGGCAGAAACTGCGGGCATTTATGCAGCAGATTCTCTGACCATTAACGGAGCTGGAAACTTGACGGTACAGGCTCCCTATGGGAATGGCATTGTCAGCGATCAGCATTTGCGCTTGACGGGCGGTACCATTACCGTGGATGCAGCCAACAATGGCATGAAAGGCAAGGACAGCCTGACCATGTATGACGGTACGGTCACCATTACCGCCGGCAATGACGGCATGAAGTCCACCAAGACAGAAGATGAATCGAAGGGATATGTGGTTATCTTCGGTGGATCTGTTACCATTTCCGCCAATGGAGACGGCATTCAATCGGAAACGCTCCTGCAAATTGAAGGCGGTACCATTCAGGTGGAAACAACCGGAGAGGTAGCTTCCAGCAGCGGACAGGACGCATTTGATCCGGGACAGGGCGGTATGCCAGGTGGAAACGGCGATGCCCCCACACCACCAGATGGAGCAGACTTCTCCCAGATGCCGCAGGACGCGCAGACTCATGATGGCAGCATACCAGAGCCGCCAACCGGTCAACCTGACGGAACGGCGCAAAATGGCGGAACACCGCCGGAACTGCCAAGCGGTGCCGGAACCGGACAGACGCCGCCGGACAGCAACGCTGCGCCAGGACAGCAGGAAACGGATGCTTCCAGCACGCAGACAACTGTGGAGCAGGATTCTTCTTCAACAACAACTACTACAACAGCCGATCAGGATGCCAGCAGCAAAGGGCTGAAAGCCGGCGGAGATCTCGTGATTACCGGCGGAACGATTTCCGTAACATCGACCGATCATGCTGTACATGCTGCTGGAAATGGCTCCATTTCTGGTGCTTCCATGCAAATTGATTCCGATCAGAAGGGCATCAGCGTGCATGGAGATCTGACCATTGATGGTGCGGATACGGAAATTGTGATTGACCGCTGTACAGAAGGCGTTGGGTCAAAAGCGACGCTTTCAGTAGAAGATGGCACCATTCGGATTCTGGATGCTTCCGATGACGGACTGAATACCGGTGGCACAACCGGAGATCATACCATGACCATCAACGGCGGTTACCTCTATGTCAATGCAAAGGGCGACGGACTGGATTCGAACGGCAGCTTGGTATTCAATGGCGGTGTCGTTGTTGTTTCCGGGTCGGTCAGCGGTGCAGACGGCTCGCTGGATTCCGATGGAACCATGGTCTATAACGGCGGCATTGTAATGGGCTTGTCCAGTCGTGGCATGATGGAGTATCCAGAGTCAGGGTGTCTGGTTGCCACCAATTTGGAGGCTTCTGCCGGAGATTCCATTGCAGTGGTTGCAGAAGATGGAACGGTACTGTCTGTGTTTCAGACGGAAAAAGCAGTCAGCGACTTGATCTATGCCAGTGCGGATGCTTCCAGTGACAGTTGTCAGATTGTGATTGGCGGCACTTATGACGGAACGCTGAATGCAGACGGCTATGGAACGGGCGGCACCATAACTGGCGGAACCACTGTAACAGCATCCGATGCTTCCTCCATGCCGCAGCAGGGCGGCGGTGGAGCTGGCGGCAGTTTTGGCTTCGGAGGCGGCGGTCAAACACCGCCCAATGCCTAAAATAAAAGAATTACAAATGCTTTTGGATGCAACGCTTGCTGCACCCAAAAGCATTTTTTATGCGTTGTGGGATGCAATGTATTCTCGCCAACCTTCCACTTGCTTTTCAAATCCTTTTCAGTTTGGTTTCACGAAACGAACACATAGCACTGGTATACTAAAACCATGCTCTTAAAGAGAGAGCATATAACATCCTCTGATCATTTCATATTTACCCCGATGTGAAATGATAAAATCCCCAATAATCCCTATATCATAGCAGAAAGCCCCCCACGACCCCTGGGGGGCTTTTTGTGTTTCCTGGTACGGATAACGAAAAAATTGGGGAAAGCCTGTCACAAATGGCAGGCTTTCGTTGTTATATGAAGTAGGACGTCCTAAGACATGGATTCAGCAAATACTTCTAGGAGGTGATCGCTTGCAGCCAGTTGATTTGATGCAGCAGCTTTTTACACGATACGAACAGCCGATGTACCGAATTGCCTATTCGATTTTACATCATCCGCAGCAGGCAGAAGATGCCGTTTCCGAGACCTTCTTAAAAGTTCTGGAACATCTGGATCAGGTGCAGGATGTGAACAGCAGCAAGACCAAGCAGTTCCTGGTCTCCATCACCCGAAATACTGCCATTAACCTTTATCGCCGCAATCAGCGGGAACGGGAACAAAGCATGGGAATGGAAGACCTGCCAACAGAACTTGCCGATCCGCATATGCAGGTTTACGATTTTGAACAGCGAGATGCGGTTGCGGCTATGCTCCGTGGATTGAGTCCGGAACAGCAGGAAATTTTGATATTGCGCTGTTATGAGGAATTCAGCTTTCGGGAAATTGGTGCTATTTTGGGCATTCGTCCCGCTGCTGCCAGAAAACGATATGAACGTGCCAAACAAGCTGTCTTAGCAAAGAAGGGAGAATATACCTATGAAACCGCAGAATCTTTTTGACCAAAAAATAAAAGCAGTGATTCGCTCCGGAATCCAGCAAGGTGACGATCAGCCACATGCATTTTCAGCAGAATACGAACAAAAGAAGCAGGAAATTCTCCAGCAGGCACAACGGAAGTCCATTCGTGTGACCTCTCGTTCAAAGCGCAGAATTGGCATTGCAGCGATTGCGGTGGCAGTTGCTGCTGCCATTCCAACCAGTGTGTATGCGGCTAATCTGGTGCGCAGCACCACACGGGTAGAGCGGAGTGGACAGTATGCTGCCGATTTGGTGGTACAGCCGCAGACGGAACAGAGTACGACCGATTCCACCCAGCAGCTGGATGCACAGCCGCTGGAAGATATGGGGCCGGTGAAAATCAACTTGTCCTACATTCCGGACTCTTTTGTAAAAGGCGAGCAGGGCAAGCTGACCTATTTTAATCCGGAAACACCGTATCAGGGCGGTATCTCCGTTTTCCTCTGGAAGCTGGAGGGCGACGATTCCGAATTCCGGATGGCGATGCGGAGCGCAGTCGATTCGGAGGAGCTGCATTTCAATGACAATGTCGGTTTGTACATGCAGAGGAACACCGTTGCCAAGAATGACAGTATTCAGATGGATAAGGATGCGCTGCTGCACATTGGCAACAGCCAGTATGTAGTAGAAGTCTTTGGTGGGGAAGACCTTTCTAAGGAAGAAATGCTGAAGGTCGTGGAAGGCATTTCTCTGACTCCGGTTGCCGATGCCTCCCAGGCAGATCCAGCCGATGTTTATCAGGCACCGCAGGAAGAGGTACGTGCAGATGCCGGTGTGGCAGAATCCGATAAATTACGATTTGACAAGGATGACATAACGGGTGTTTATCAGATCGGGGATACGCACCAAGAACAGGTCGTGCAATTTGAATCCGGTGGCCCGGATCTTCCGGTTGATGTAACCATTTCCAACATTCGGATTCAGGATAATTTTGATGGCTTGGATTCGGGCGAAATCAATGGCCCTTCGGATTATGCAAGTTATTTGGATGCAGACGGCAATTTGGTGCCCAATGTTCGTACCTATTATGAGCCGGGGGATGGCGTCAATACGGTGGATACAGCAATCGGTACCAAGGAATTCCAGCAGAAGATTATCGTAGCAGACATCACCTATACCAACCACACCGATCAAGTGGCAGACTCCATTTGCGTATGCCCGAGCCTCTTTTTCTTGCAGGAAGACAAGGATTCCTATGTGGAATATGACGGCTTAAATGAGACAAACACCCTATATACAGACAGCTGTCTGTATCTGCAGGGAGATTTCTTCTATTACAACATGGGAAGCGGCAATTACACGGTAGAAAAGAACAACATCAATCATTTGCAGCCGGGAGAATCGGCTACTGTACAGCTTGCCTTTGCTGTCAATGCAGACAGTTTGCCATACGCTATGTTGTACTTTTATTGGGATGGCGGAGCAGGATTGGTTGACATTTCGCAGCAGTAAGACGCTACCCAGCAGAAAAAGGAAGCCGCACGAAAAAAATTTTTTTCAGGATGTGGCACTTCCGGCCTCTGCTGGTAGTTATAGATGAAAAGGGCAGTAAAAGACGGCAATACCAAGGATTCTTTTACCAAGGCGCTTCTATTTGATGCAGCAAAAATGAAACAATTTTTCGAAACAGACTTCCTCCTTTTTGCTTTTATGCTTGCAGATTTCACGCAGCAGCATGGCAGTACCAGTTTTCCCACAACCTATTTTATCTTCTCCCCAATGTCATCTTTTGCAAATCTTCTTTTCTGTTTTGCAGGCGGTCAGATGCAGCTACATTTCCCGCTATACACTCCCCCGTCTTCGCATTGGCACCGCCGGCAAAGCAGATCCAAAAGCTCCCTAATCAAAAAAAGCAGACACATTCTGAGCGTAGAATGTGTCTGCTTTTTTATTTTTTGGAAGAAGATGAAGAAGATTCTGTAAAATCGGTTTTGACATCCCGAATGACAAACCAGAAGGTAGAACCTTCGCCTAGTTTGCTGTTGACGCCATAATGGTAGTTGTGCAGTTTCAGGATTGCCTTGACAATGGATAAGCCCAGTCCGGTTCCAACCACTTCTCGTTTGTGATTCTCAGAGCGGTAATACTTGTCGAAGATGAGTTTGATCTTATCCTCTTCAATGCCGTCTCCGGTATCGGTTACTTCAATTCGGACGCCTTCTGGCGTGTTGATCTGCCGCAGGAAAATCTGTCGGTCTTCCTTGGAGGTGTAGTTGATGGCGTTGTGAATCAGATTGCAAATGACACGTTCAATTTTGCCTTCATCGCAATATACCATGCAGGAAGCATCCGGCGTAAAATGCAGGTGATATCCCATTTGCTCAGAAATACCTTGATAGCGGTGGGCAATTTCCTCCATCTTCACTGCAATGTCAAATTCCGTGCGCTCCAGTTTCTGCGTGCCGCTTTCCAGCTTGGAAAGATCCAGCATGTCGTTGACCAGCTGTGAAAGGCGATCGGTTTCTTCGATGATGACATTGAGGTGCTGTTCCCGTTTTACAGGGTTGTTTCCGGAGAGATCCCGAATCATTTCCGCATAGGCTTTCAGCATGGTCAGCGGGGTGCGCAGATCGTGGGAAACATTGGCAATCAAATCCCGTTGCATCGCATCTGTTTTGGAAAGCTCCTGTTCTGCGTAGGTCAAAGTTTGTGCCAATTCGTCGACCTCTGCATATCCGCCGCCTTCAAAAACGGTCTGATAGTCGCCGTGTGCCAGGCGGTGTGCCGATTTGGTGATGCGTGTAATCGGCCTTGCAATATGCCGTGCGACACAGAAGGAAATGACGCAGCCCAGGAAGACCAGAATCAATGTAATACTCATGGCTTGCCGTTTCAGAATGGAAACGGTGGACTCTACCGGAACCAGCGGAGAATTTAGAAGCAAATATCCAACCACATCATGATTGTCGTTTTGCATGACTTTCCCATAGACGATCATGTTGTTTTGCATATTTTGGTTGAAAACAGAGCGGCAAATGGTTCCCGTTTTGCTGTGCTGTAAGTCTACCAAATAAAAGAACGGATCACTGTCTGTGCTGTGCAGCAGGCAATTGTGACTGTACATGCATTGTGCATACAGTTCCTTTCCGTTTTTGTCCATGAGTTCAATGCAAAGATCGTTGGACAGTCCGATGTTTAAAGCAGTTTGTCGAAAACTGCCATCGTGGTAAGCGTGGATGAGGTTGTTGGCAACTTTTTCGGTATCCCGAATTTTGATGTATTCATAGAAATGTTCCAGAAAAACAACTTGGAACAGCCACATCAGAATGAATACAATGCCGACAAAGAGCATGAAATACAGCCAGATTTTCTGGCGCAGCTGCAAATGTCTATGTCTGAGGTTCAAATTTATATCCCATTCCTCTCAAGGTGACAATAAAGGTGCGGTATTTGCCCAAGCTGTTGCGCAGCATTTTGATGTGGGTATCTACCGTGCGGTCATCCCCGAAAAAGTCATATCCCCAAACTTTCTCCAATAACTTATCCCGTGTCAGTGCGAGGCCTTTGTTTTTGACCAGGTAGAAGAGCAGGTCATATTCCTTTGGCGTCATGGAAGCACGTTTGCCGTCCACATAGACCTCCCGACCGGCAAGATCAATTTCCAGTCCATCGAATTTGAGCCGCTGTGAGGCAGGTTCCTCCGTCACAGCTTGCTTGCGGTTGAGAACTGCCCGGATACGTGCCATCAATTCCTTTGGAGAGAACGGCTTGACCACGTAGTCATCAATACCCAGTTCAAATCCAAACAGCTTATCATATTCTTCTCCACGAGCGGAGAGCATGATAATTGGAATGTTCTTATGTTTCCGAATTTCCTTGCAGGCAGAATAGCCGTCTAAACGGGGCATCATGACATCCATGATAATGAGGTCATAGTCATTTTCCCGGCATAATGCGACTGCTTCCATGCCATTTTCCGCTTCGGTGACTTCGTATTCTTCAAATTCAGCGTATTCCCGTACGACACGCCGAATGTTGGCTTCATCGTCTACAACTAATAAATGATACACGCAATCGAACTCCTTTCAGGAATACACTTCACGCTATTGCATGTTTTGCAATAGCGTGAAGGATCAATATGGCTTGCCTGCACCATACAGAATCGTACGGGCAAGCGTGTGGAAACCAGATTACTGCTGTTCCTGCTTGTCCAATGCAGCTGCAATAAAGGAAGCAAACAGTTTCTGTGGTTTATTGGGACGAGATTTGAATTCCGGATGGAACTGTACGCCAATGAACCACGGATGATCGTGATATTCTACGATTTCAACCAGGCGTTCGTCTGGAGACAGTCCGGCAATGGTCAGACCAGCTTCGGTCAGCATCTTCCGGTAAGCGTTGTTAAATTCCCAACGGTGACGATGCCGGTCATAAATCAATTCTTCCTGATAAATGGAGCGAACCAGTGTACCATCCAGCAGCTTGCAGGGATACAGACCCAGACGCATGGTGCCGCCCTTGTTGGTCACATCCTTCTGATCCTCCATGATGTCAATGACGCTGTGTTCGCCGTCCGGTACAAATTCGGAGGAGTTGGCATCTTCCAGACCGGCAACATTGCGGGCAAATTCCACAACAGCCAGCTGCATGCCCAGGCAGATGCCAAACAGCGGAACTTTTTCTTCCCGTGCATAGCGAATGGCTTCAATCATGCCTTCAATGCCACGGTCGCCAAATCCGCCGGGCACAATAATACCATCACAGGCACCCAGCATAGCCGGAGCAGTTTCCCGTGTGATTTTTTCGGAATCAATCCACAAAATTTCTACCTTTGTATCGTTGACAATACCGCCATGGCGCAGTGCTTCTGCAACAGACAGATATGCATCCTGCAAAGCGACATACTTGCCGACCAGTCCGATGGTAACCTGCTTATGCGCAGCCTTTTGCCGTTCTACCATGGCATGCCATTCGCTCAGATCCGGCTTTGGATTTTCCAGATTCAGGTGATGGCAGACGCAGTCCGCCAGTCCTTCTGCCTCCAGCATTTCCGGTACTTCGTACAGGGAGGGAGCTGTCATATTGGGAATAATGTCTTCCCGGCGAACATTGCAGAACAGGCTGAGCTTATCCGTGATTTCTTCCGGAATTTCCAGCTCGGTTCGGCATACGATGACATGCGGCTGAATGCCAATGGAGAGCAGTTCCTTTACAGAATGCTGCGTCGGCTTGGATTTCAACTCATTAGAACCGGCAATAAATGGCAGCAGGGTAACATGAATGTACATTGCATTTCCACGGCCAACCTCTGCGACAAACTGCCGAATGGCTTCCAGGAACGGTGTGCTTTCAATATCGCCGACAGTGCCGCCGATTTCTGTAATTACAACATCCGTGTTGGATTCCTTGCCAACCCGATAGATGCGTTCCTTAATTTCATTGGTGATATGGGGGATTACTTGAACCGTTCCGCCGAGATAATCGCCACGGCGTTCCTTGTTTAAAACGGTCCAGTAAATTTTACCAGTGGTCACGTTGTTGTTGACGGATAAGTTTTCGTCAATGAAGCGCTCATAGTGACCCAGGTCCAGGTCTGTTTCTGCTCCGTCATCGGTTACGAAAACTTCGCCGTGCTGATAAGGGCTCATGGTACCAGGATCCACATTGATATAAGGATCGAATTTTTGGATGGTTACCTTATAACCTCGAGCCTTGAGCAGTCTGCCCAGAGAGGCGGCTGTAATTCCTTTTCCCAGACCGGAAACGACACCGCCGGTCACAAATACATATTTTGGCATAATTGTTTCATCCTCCAGAATACAGGTTCAAAAATTTACTCCTATTCATTATACTATTTTTTGTTTGGAATTGCAAGTCTATTTTCAAACTTTAGCAGATTGTGTCGGAAAATCGGGGGAGTTGTCTCTTTTCACAAAAATAAGCTGCTATTTTTGTGCAACTGTTGTTACCCTTTTGTAAACACTGCATGGAATCAGAAGCTTTTGGGGGAATTGGTTGACATTTGCTTGTCAGATATGGTAAAATGTATTGTAATATACATACATTTTTGATGGAAATGGATGAAATCAGTTTGGAAGGGAGTTCGAAATTGCCATGGCTGCAAAAGACAGTACCATTGATTATATCTGGACCGACAAAAAGCGTACCCTATTTGGGCTGCCGCTGTCCTTTACACGGTATTATCTGACAGAGACACGACTCATTACGCGAGTTGGGTTCTTTCATGTGGAGGAAGAAGAAATCGAATTGTATCGGATTACGGATAAGAAGCTTTCGCTGTCGCTGGGACAGCGGATTTTTCGGGTTGGTTCCATTATTTTATACAGCAAAGATGTAGATACGCCGGAAAAAGAACTTCGTTCCATTCGAACCCCACGCTATGTTTCGGATTTGATTACACAGTGCGTCAATGCGCAGCGGGATCGCTTCCACATTCGTGGACGGGATATGATTGGAGATGTGGAGTGCAACCATCCAGATGTCGATCTGGATTCGGATGTGTTTCATGCGGACCAATCCTGATCAATGACTTTTAAGGGAGTCCGGGCAAAGCCGTCAGACCGTTTGGGGTGCGGAGTTGCCCGCTTGAATTAAGCGGCAGAAATGCCGGGTAAGGAAGGAAATTCTGAATATGCTTTCATTCATCACAGAACGACAGTCCTGTTGGGAAAAATTACAGGCGGAAACACGGCCGATTTTTATTTATGGCATGGGCGATGGTGCAGAAAAAATCATGCGGGTTTTTCAGGAAAAAAAGATTCCGCTTGCCGGTATTTTCGCCAGCGATGATTTTGTACGGGGACATTCCTTCGCAGGCTATAAGGTTCGGAAATTATCGGAAATTGAAGAGCAGGTGGAGGATTTTGTGATTGTGCTGGCATTTGCTGCCGGTTATCAGTCTCTGGTGGACAAACTGATCGATATTTCAAAGCGGCATCCGCTTTTGGTGCCGGATGTTCCGGTAGCCGGCAGTGGTTTGTTCACCTATGAATATTGTTTGGAGCATGCCCAGGAGCTGGAAGAAGTTTATCAGATGCTTGCAGATGAAGAGTCCAAGCGGGTTTATGCCAGCATCCTGAATTTCAAAATCAGCGGCAACATGCAGTATTTATTGGATGTTGTAACGCCCAAGGCAGAGATCTATCGAAAGATCATTCATTTGACCCCCAATGAAGTCTATGTGGATTTGGGTGCATACAATGGAGACACCATACAGGAAGTGCTTCAATTTACACATGAAAAGTACATCCGGATTTATGCAATGGAACCGGATCGGAAAAACTTCAAGAAGCTTTGCAAGAGTATTGATGGGCTGCACTATGTTTATGCCTACAATGCAGTGGCTTGGTGTACAGATACCACTGTGCCATTTGCGACAAAGGCAGGCCGGCAGTCAGCGGTGACTGCTGTGGGGCAGGAAATCACGGCACGTTCGGTGGACAGCATTCTGGAGGGCCGTCCGGCAACCTTGATTAAAATGGACGTAGAGGGTTGCGAACGGGAAGCACTCTGGGGTGCGGCACAGACCATTGCGCATTTTACGCCAAAGCTGATGGTTTCGCTGTATCACCGCAATGAGGACATGTTTGCCCTGCCGCTGCTGATTAAGCGATTGAATCCCAATTATGATATCTACATTCGGCATCAGCTCTATGTCCCGGCGTGGGAAACCAATTTATATGCGGTTCCGAAAAAGTAAAAAAGCAGGGCCTGTCTGTTCCTTTACAGACAGGCTCATTTAGTATGTTGCTGAAAAAATCGGCTGTGTCAGTAGGCACAGCCGATTTTGGGAATTGCTTATTTGAAAAACGTATTAAGAACGGTGGAAGATGCTGCTGTTGCTGCGTGTGGTGCTTTCCGAATCGCCATAGTCATAATAATCGGATCGGTTCCAATCTTCGTAGTACCAATCATCATCATTGTACCAGTCGTCATCGTCGTAATACCAGTCGTCATCGTCGTAATACCAGTCGTCATCGTCGTAATACCAATCGTCGTCATCATCATACCAATCATCGTCATCGTCCGTGTAGTCATCCGAGAAGAGATCATTCAGGAATGCTTCTGCATCCGGAATACCCAGTGCATCTTCCAGCGTAGCATAGAATGCATCGACGTCGATGTTATCGGCATATTCATCCAGTGCATCATCATCGTCCCCATTGTAGATGGTGGCATTGGCATCCGGCAGGGAAATGTCATGGCTGGATGCGCTGTCAATGCCGTATGTCAAGGAAATGGTTCCGTAATCGTCGCCATCATATGCAAGGTCTGCAGAGATGGTTTGGGCATTTCCGTCGGAATCCAATCGAAGTGTGAAACGATCCACCAGATCCGGAATGGAAATGGTTACATCGCCTTTCACATAACCCAGTTCGCGGTCAACGACTTCTAAGCCGTCAATTTCCAGGGAAGCGGTATATGTTTCCTCATCTATGCAGAAGGAGGCTTCTCCAGAGCCGCTGAAGGATTTGCCGTCCCGATCCAGTTCCACGGTCATGTCTGCAAGATCTTCTCCGTCAATCGATGCACGGAATGCAACACCGGCATGCTTGGCGTCGAAGCCGGCAAAGGAATAAATGGTGCAGGTGTCCGGAATGTCCATGTTGATGCCGCAGATGGTGCCGGTTGCATCGACATACAGGCTGAGTGTGCATACGGTATCGTTGGAACTACTGTCTGCTGCGTCATCCAGTTCGTCAATGAGTTCCTGCACGGTGTCCTTATAATCTTCTTCGCTCATATCGCCGTAGGTAACTGCGATATCCTGGATCACGGAATCGTTTTTCGCTTCCTTTAAAATGGCACAAACAGCAGAAGCAGCAGTTTCCTCATCGACTCCCAGTTCAATTTCTGTAGTGGAAAATTCCAGGTTGCCGACTTCTACGCTTTCACGCGTATGAACCTGTACATCGTCATCCAGTGCTTCTGTTAAGACATCGGTGTAGCGCACATACAGATCTTCCAGTTCCTCTGGAGAGAGAATATCCCGGAATGTATCAGAAGAGAAGAGCGCATCCAAGGGGAATGGGTTTTCGTCTCCCCAATCAGCTTCCAGTTCTTCTTCCAGATCAGACGTGGAGAAAGAGATATAATCATCCGACAAAGACGGGATTTGCAGATACATTGCCTGATCGTCCTGGCTGTAGGAAAGGTTTAGATCCAGTAAATTGGTATCATTTGCAATCAGGCTGGCTGTAACGCCATAGTTACCGTCTGTGTGTACCAGATTACCCTCAATGGCAGCGCTGTCCAGTTCCAGACCTTCTGCGGAAGTGCCATCCATAGCATCCAGAATCAGATCTTTTGTGGTATCGGAAAATTCTGCTGCAATGCCGATTTTAGAAGTACTGCTGTCCATAAGATCCAGGTAGCGGGCATAGCGGTCTTTCATTTTTTGTGCACTTTCGGTTGCATTCTTTTCCATGACCCAGGCAAAATAACTCTCATCACTGGTGAAGTTGGCACGTGCAAAATTCTTGACGGTATCACTGGCAGCATAGGCAATGCCGCTGCCTGCGCCAACCAGTACCACGCCGCCTACGATGCCGGCAATGATTTTTGGTGCCTTGGATTTTTTGGCAACAGGTTCTGCCCCGACTGCTGCCATTCCAGTATAGTTTGGCATGGAATTGGTATAGTTTGGCTGTTGATTGTAATACATCGGCTGCTGGTAACCGGGAGCCTGCTGTGGCTGCTGATAGCCAGGAGCTTGTTGTGGCTGTTGGTAATTCGCCTGATTGTTATTTTGCGGTTGTTGCGGATACGGCGGTATTTGGTTGCCGTTTTGCTGAAATTGATCCATAAAAACTCCTCCATCTGGTGCGTCAGAATATCTGTCGTTGTCCTCAAGCGGCATGAAAATGCCGGCTTCTCCCTATCGTATGCGGAAAAAGGCGGTGTGTGCCATAGATTCTGTTTCCGCTTAGAGATCCAATTTTTGGATCTGTCATAAAGTATTTTATTAATTGTATCAAATTTGGAACAGTTTGTCAATTCTATTGCAGAATTTGCTTGATTTTGAAACGTAAATGTTCTATTTTTAAAGTGTAAAGGAAGTGTAGATGGAAAAACTGCGACAAAATGGTTCGGGTGGAATAGAATCACCTTTTACCGCATAAAATGCAGAGAAAGCGGCATACTAGCAGTACACCTGATGCAGCAGCAGCGCCGATCGGCAAATCCGATTCTATTGCCGCCGCTTCAGGAGAATTTTTAGAAATGAGGAACAAAGTCATGGAAAACAAAATGAAAAATCCGAGCATTCATTGTACCGTCACACAGTGCCAGCATAATCTGGGCACCGAACAATACTGCGGCTTGAACAGCATTTCTGTTGGTACTCACGAGAGCAATCCGACTGTGCCGGAATGTACCGACTGCGAATCCTTTGTAAAGCGTTCTGACTGCTGCAACGCATAACCCCAATCCGGGCAAATCGGGACAGGACGTTCTGCCCCGATTTTGCACGATTTTTTTGGCCATAATGTACAAAAATGAGGGGCGAAAAAATTACAAAACAGAAAAATATCAAAATTTGCTTGTTTCTTGTTGGAATTTCGGGTATAATAAGAATAGAACCAGTTTGAAGGAGGTTGAATCAGATGTTTGACAAAACTATGACATTTTCTGTCAATGATGAACGAGAACTCGAAATGAAAAAAACACTGACGCTTGTATACGATGCACTGGTGCAAAAAGGCTATAATCCGGTGAACCAAATTGTAGGCTACATCTTGTCAGAAGATCCGACCTACATAACCACCTATAACAACGCTCGGAGCATGATCCGGCATATCGATCGGGATGAGCTGTTACAGGTTTTGGTAAAGTCTTATTTAAACGATTGAGACAAAAGAAGTGCGGATACTCTGTACAGGAGCGGAAAGCTTCGGCTGAATCAAGCGAATTGGATACAAAGAGAAGGGCAGCGTACAAGCTGCTTGTTCTGCTTACAGCGCCTGCGAGGGGAAAAGACCCCTTGGCAGGCGCTGTAAGCATATTGTGTCGAATTGCGGATATACTAAGGGCACACTGTCCTGTCATGTGACAGTGTGCCCTTGTATGGATACGGGGCAAATCGAAAAGAGGTGGCTTTGTATCAAAAAATGGATGACACGTCTGGTTGCAGCAGCAACGGCATGCAGTTTGCTTTTGCCCATTTCTGCGTATGCTGCCGACAATCAGAAGATCGGCTATGGACAGGGAACCGCAGTCGATGCGGAGAACTGTCCGTTGGATGCTCTGCAATTTGATCAGCAGTTTCAAAAATTCGGTGCTTATGCCACAACACCGGATCGGAAGCAGATTATATTGACCTTTGACCAGGGCTATGAAAATGGATATACCGCAAAAATTTTGGATGTGCTGCAAGAAAAGCAGGCACATGCCATTTTCTTTTTAACCGGGGACTATGCAAAATCAGAATCCGAATTGGTGCATCGGATGATCGAAGAGGGGCATACGCTGGGGAATCACGGCATGACGCACGCAAGTCTGCCAACGCTTTCTCCGGAAGCGGCAAAAGAAGAAATTCTTTCGCTGCACGATTATGTGGCGGACACGTATGGCTATGAAATGCAGTATTTCCGCTGTCCGTGCGGCGAATATTCTGAGCAGGCGTTGGAGATTGCACAGGAATGTGGCTATCAGACGCTGTTTTGGAGCTTTGCGTATGTGGATTGGCTGACCGATCAGCAGCCAGATCCAGCAAAGGCATTGGAAGACCTCACCAGCCATGCACACGGCGGAGAGATTCTGCTGCTGCATTCGGTTTCTTCCACCAATGCGGAAATTTTGGGAGATGCCATTGATCAATTTCGGGCAATGGGCTTTCAGGTTTCGTAAAAATACTGGAATGAAACAATCGGCATGCCGTTTCAAATGGCATGCCGATTTTGTTGTTTCTGGGAGGAATGCTTCGAACCCATTGCTTGTTATTCGCTCAAGTATTTTTGATAGGTTTCTTCCAGTACCGGAAGTACCTTTTCCTGCCGCCAGGCAGCACAGGCTTCCTGATTGGCATCCCCCATCTTTTTCCGCAGATCGGCGTGATCCGCCAGTTCCCGGATTTCTTTTGTGAGCGCTTCTATGTCGTCACAGGGATAGGTGCGTCCTTCGGAACTGCCGTCGTTATAAAACTGCATGCCGTTTCGGTCGGAAGTCAGCAACGGCAGTCCGGCAGCCATCGCTTCCAGCGCATGAATGCCCAGCGCTTCCCGCTTCGAGGGGAGGCAGAAGAGATCTGCAGCCTGATACAGATCTGGCAGATCAGTTCGGTAGCCCAAAAATTGAACCCGATCTGCTACATGAAGCCGTTCAGCAAGTTTTGTTAAGAAGTCCAAATCCGGCCCCATTCCGCAAAGCAGGTAATAGAGGTTGTACTGCGGCAAACGAGAGATCGCTTGCAGAACGGCACGCTGATATTCTGCCCAGGTTAAACTGCCGACAGAGAGCAGAACGATTGCATCTTCCGGGATATTCAGTTGTTTGCGCAGTTCTTCCCGGGTGCAGCTTGTTTGCTGGAAGGCTTCCCGATTGATGCCAGTGCCGGGCAAGGTATGAACCTCTCCAATTTGCAGCTTCTGGGTGGCGTAGGAGGCATTTTCCGGATTGGAAGCAAAGAATACACTGGTCTGCTTCGCCCGCTTTTTCTCCGTCCACTTGAAAAACTGGTTCAGGAAGTGTGAGCCGTTTCGGAATACTCGAAAATCCAGTGCACTGTAGAAAATGGGAATGCCGGATGTTGCAGCGGCCGCTCTTCCATAATAGCCGGCAATGGTTCCGAAGCAGTGCACCAGGTCAAAGTTTGTTTCCTGAAGCATGGCTTGCAGCTGCTGATTGGCTTTGTGATTTTGCATGGTATGTAGCAGCGTTGGTGCAAAAGGAAGATCATGGTAGGGAATCTTCTGCTCGGTCAGTTCTTTTTGGAAGGCATCCGAAACTTCTTGTGGAATGTTGCTGTCCGTAAAGTTACAGGCAATGTGAACGGTGTGTCCCATTTTGCGGAGCATTTCCAGAATGGGGCGGTTATATTGCAAGTGTGTGGAGACAGATGCTGCAAAAAGCAAAATTTGTTTCATGGTAAAACCTCCTAAAGGTGAGTCGGAAAAAGTGCGGTAAAATCCGGCGGAAGCGGACAGTGTACGGTCATCCAGGCAGAACGGAAACGATCCGGAAACTGCATGGAGCCGCAGTGCAGCGCATGTCGGCTGCAATCGGTCAGAGTGCCGCCATAAAGGGAATCTCCGGCAAGCGGATGCCCGATGCTGGCGAGATGTACCCGGATTTGATGGGTGCGTCCAGTTTCCAGCGTGATGTGTAAAAATGTATAGGCACCCTCCTGAAACAGAGGGGTATAATGCGTTACGGCAGGCTTTCCGTCCGGCGTGACACAGCGCTTCAAGATGGAATCGGAACAGCGTCCAATGGGTGTGCAAATGGGGCCAGATTCTGTGATGGAACCGCATACGGCGGCATAATAGGTCTTTTGGATTTGATATTGCAGAGCCGCTGCACAGGCAGCATGTTTTGCCACCAGACAAAGTCCTGTCGTGTCCCGATCCAGACGATTGACCGGGCGAAAGGCATGACTTGGAAATTGTGCGCTGAACGCATTTCCCAGTGTGTCGGTATGGTGTCCCGGAGAAGGGTGCACTGGCATGCCGGCAGGCTTATCATACAATAGATAATCTTCTGTCTCAAAGATAATGGGCACAGAAAGCGCCGGATTGGGCGTTAAACCGGATTCTTCCGGCAGGGTCAGGCAAATCACATCTCCGGCTGTTACTGGGTCGATGGTGCGGATGGGATGGCCGTTGCAGGAGATCCCGCCGCATTGCTTGAGTCGGCAAAGCAGCCGTTGGGAAACGCCTTCCTGTTTGCGCAGGAATTGTTTGAGTGGAATGGGTGCAGCCGTTCGGACTGTAAAATGAAGCGTCATGCTGGATGTTCTCCTTGCTGTTCTGCAATGGGAATGTTATAACAAAGGGTGCATTCTAAAAGAATGCGTGGGATTCGCCAGAGAAGCGGAAGTTGCAGCAAGCCCAGTCCGCCAATTGGCAGCAGGTGCCGCAGATGTCCCTGCATGCTTTGCACGGCAAGCTTGGGGATGCGATGAACAGGAAGCTCTGGATGCTGCAATAGCCAAAAGGGAGCAGCCCCCAGTGCCAGACTGTACCGAATTGCCAAACCGCAGGCGAGCAGCATGGCAGAGAGGCAGTGCAGGGCACAGAAGACCCAAACGGTACTGGATGCAGGATGGAGGGCTGCCGTTTGCAGGCAGCGATACCCCCATGCACCCAGCAGCGGAACGGGTAGAAACAGCAGCGTGCGCAGCAGACCGGTTAGCAGCTGTAAGCAATAGGCAGTCCGCAGGGAATAGGGCGTTTTGGCTTGCAGACCTGCTAAGCTGGTGCAGCAGGCAAGGAGTTGATATTGCAGCGGAACGGTTGCTGCCAGCTGAACGAGTCGGAATCCAATTAAAAACGCCAGCCAGAGCAGCTGTGCCGGAAATGTGCTGTGGGGCAGAAATCGGCTGTAGATCACTGCGGTGCCGGCACCGAGTACTTGGAAAAGCAGCCAGACTGCCGGCAGAAGGGCACAGAGCAGGCGGTAGCGGCGAATGGGAGCATGGGTAACAATTTGCTTGGAAAATTGCCGAAGGGCACGAAGCTGCATGATGGCATTCCTCCCGGAATCATTTCCGGTAGTATCTCCCAGAAGAATTGGAATTATTCCGAATAAGGCGTTTTTCCAAGGATTTCAAATGCCTGAGAACGCTGCCAGAGCTGTGCTGTAACCAGAATGTCGAATCCTTCTCCCGGTTCGCAGAGCAATTCTTTCGCGTCAATTTTTGGCAGTCCAAACCCGGCAAGCATATTGGAAATAATGCCGGAATGGGTGATGACTGCGCAGTGCAGCAGATCTTCTGTCATCATATCCTGAATGATTTCCCGCAGTGCCTTGAAGATGCGCAGCTGGACTTCCTGCACACTTTCGCCCTCTGGCGGACGGCATTCCAAACCGCCTTTGATCCAGGTCTTGAATTCCGGTCGGTCAATGAGTTCCTCGGTGCTTTTGCCTTCAAATGTACCGAAGTCCATTTCGATGAGATTGTCTACCGTTTGAATGGGCACATCTGGAAAAAGAATTTCTGCTGTTTCCAAGCAGCGCTGCAATGGACTGCTGTAGACTCTTGCAACACGGGGATAAATATAAGTATCCTGCTTTTGACTCAGTTCAGCGGCACCTTTATCCGAAAGCGGAAAATCGGTGCGGCCAATATAAATGCCGCTGTCATTGGCAGCGGTGCGTCCATGTCGAATGACGCTGATGCGGTAACCTTTCATGTACTTCCTCCCAATTCTGACAGCAGGCTGACTGGATTTAGAATACTTTGCAGCCAGCTGCCTAGGCGATGATTGTTGTTCCTGCCAAGGGTTTCCTTGGCATTGAAAAAATATTTATGAAATCAAAACGATTTTTCTGTTTACATTTCAAAAGAAATGGTCTATAATGAAAAAGCGTGTGGAACTTTGTCGTTTTACACGAAAGCAGCATGGCAACATGCTGCTGAGATCTTTCTATTATACCATTTTTTCCCGGAGATGAAAAGGCTTTTTTATGATTTTTCCAAAAAAAATTCCTCGCTCCATTGGCATGCTTTGTGCGTTTGTTTTGGCAACCGGCGGATGTACGGCAGTGATCTGGCGGATGCATACGCATTCGACGGATCAAGCACTGCCCAGCAACACCCTGTATGTCATGGATACCATCTGCACCATTACGGCACCGGAGTCCTTGCAGGAACCGTTGGCGGAAACCATGCGGCAGCTGGATGACCAGTTGGACTGTTATGATGTAGAAAGCGTGGTCAGCCGCTGCAATCAGTCTGGCACCTCACAGGATACCATGCTGTATGATTTGGTTACGCAGGTGCAGACTGCGCAGCGGCAGGATGGTGCAAAAGTGGATGTGACCATTGGTGCCCTGACGGCACTTTGGGGCATTACCACGGATCATCCGAAGGTGCCCACGGCAGCACAGCGGCAGCAGGCGCTTGCGACTGTTTCGCCGGAACATGTTACGGCGAAAGACGGGACGGTATCTCTTTCCGGCGGCGCACAATTGGATTTTGGCGCAGTGGCAAAGGGATATGCAATGGATCAGGCGGCAGCCGTTTTGAATCAGTCGGATGCTTCCTATGCCATTGTCTCTATGGAATCTTCTATGGTGCTGTATGGAGCAAAGCCGAATGGGAAACCGTTTGTCATTTCCGTTCGGGATCCGGACGGGGAGGGCATTTTGGGTACGATCGAAACGCCGGCATGCTTTTTGTCTACATCCGGCGGATACGAGCGGTATTTTACAGCGGAAGATGGCACGGCCTATGAACACATCCTAGATCCGCATACTGGAATGCCAGTGGAAACAGATTTAAAGACTGTGACCGTGCTCTGTGACAGCGGACTGCGTTCGGACTTGCTCTCCACGGAAATTTACATGGAGGGAACGGCTGGACTGGAACGACATTTGCAGGCAACGGATTACCAGGTGCTTGCAGAGGATCAGAACGGTCAGATCTATGTCAGCGATGGCCTGCATTTCACAAAACAGGCAGATTGAGCCGCTGCTCCGGTTGGAAAATGGATACAGATTCTCTGAACAATGATAAGGAGGAGTCAAATTGAGGAAACGTTTAAACGGCGTGAAGCTGCCGCATTGGAAAGGCACCCAGCAAAGTCAGAGCAAGACCTTGCCGCTGCCAAAGCTTGTGCGGATTCCGATGAGCATGCACATTGGTGCCCCCTGTTCACCGGTGGTAAAGCTGCGAGAGTCCGTGACGGTCGGACAGAAGATCGGAGATACTGATGCGTTTATGGCAGCCCCGATTCATTCTGGTGTATCCGGAACGGTGACGGGGATTACAGATTATCGTATGAGCAACGGAAGAGTCTGTAAGATGGTGGAAATTACCACCGATGGATTGCAGACGGTCTGTCCGGATGTACAGCCTCCAGTGATTCACAGCAAGCAGGAATTCCTGGCTGCCATTCGAGCAAGCGGCTTGACGGGTATGGGCGGCGCAAGCTTCCCGGCGCATGTGAAGCTTGCACCGAAGCAGACGATTGATACCTTGGTCATCAATGCCGCAGAATGTGAACCGTATATTACATCAGACTGTCGGCAGATGGTGGAAGCACCGGAAGAAGTAGTAGATGGTATTTTGCAGGTGCTGCGCTGGCTGGAAATCCCGAAGGCAATCATTGGCATAGAGGCCAACAAGCCGGAAGCTATTTCCATTTTGCAGAAACAGACTGCTTCTCATTCGGAAATTACCGTGCAGGTGCTGCCGGAAACTTATCCGCAGGGTGCAGAAAAGGTGCTCATTTATCATACCTTAGGCAGAATTGTAGCAGAAGGCGAGCTGCCGGCAGATCAGGGTGTTATCGTGATGAACGTTTCCTCTGTTGCCTTTGTAAGCCGTTATTTGAAAACCGGTATGCCGATGGTACAGCGCATGCTGACAGTGGATGGAGATGCTGTAACTGCTCCGTGTAATGTTGTTGTTCCGGTCGGAACCCCGGTGCAGGATGTACTGGAGTTTGCCGGCTGGAAGCCGGAAAACGTAAAGAAACTGCTTTACGGCGGACCGATGATGGGAATCAGCATTCCCAATCCGGCAGATCCGGTTTTAAAATCCAACAATGCAATTTTGGCATTCCAGAAGGCAGATTTGCCGGAACCGTCTGCCTGCATCCGATGCGGGAGCTGTATCCGTGCCTGTCCGCTGAATTTGATGCCGACAGAAATCGGAAAAGCATATCGCCAGAAGGATCTGGATGCGCTGCGGAAACTGCGGGTTACGCTTTGTATGAATTGCGGCTGCTGCACCTATGCCTGTCCGGCAAAGCGGCGTGTGGCAGAAACCAACCAGCTGGCAAAGGCCATGCTGATGGCGAAAAAGTAGGAGGGAGTGCGTCAAATGCAGGAATTATTAACCGTATCACCCTCTCCGCATATTCGGAGCAGGATGACCACACAAAAAATCATGGGTCTGGTGCTGCTTGCACTGGTGCCGGCAATCGTGGCTGCTACCATTGTATTTGGTGTGCGTGCTTTGTTTTTAATCGTATTTTGTGGAGCAGTCAGTGTGCTGGTTGAGTGGATCTGCCGGAAGCTGATGAAGAAGGAGAATACCATTCAGGATGGCTCTGCGCTGCTGACTGGTGTGCTGCTGGCGTTAAATGTGCCGGCAACACTGCCGCTCTGGGAGGCTGCTATTGGCTGTATTGTTGCCATTGCTGTGGTCAAGCAGTTGTTTGGCG
>OIGD01000543.1_pt1 | contig 44391 bp, 75 predicted proteins | sample 1582211 | NCBI WGS metagenome assembly OIGD01 (sample SAMN04414078, study PRJEB24778) | human gut metagenome | material: faecal | host: Homo sapiens
GGGGGGGGGAGCAACTCTGCTTATGGTGGTTTTGACGGCTATGCTGGAGGTTCTGGCTCTGCTTGGAAAGGGCGAGTTAGAGTTACTAAAACTGTAGAGGTGCAAGTTCAGGCTGGGGCTAAGACAAATAAAAATACCTATCCATTGCATAAAGATTCATTTGTGGGGAATTGGATTATAGCTCAAGGGGCTGGTGGGGCTACCGATAATAACTGGGGTGCTTTTTTCTCAGGAGCTGTTGTTATTAATGCTGTAGATTATGGAACAATTATCTCAACTGAACTTTCCGTCAATACTCAGCGTAATAATAGTTATCAACCGATTGCCGGCACTAACTATGGACAATGCTTTTATACGGGATATGCTAAGATTACCTATTTAGGCCAGAGAGTATAATTTTTCTTGACTTTTGCTAATTTATGATAAATTATAAAAGCAATGGTCGTCTGCCTTGTGTAGAAAGACTTCGGGAGGTCGTCCTTAGGGGCGACTTCTCCTATTTATGAGACTTGCACAGCTCTAACTCCATACGGAGCTTATTAAGACGTCCAATCCATTCCCATGTATAAGGATATTCATTGCAAGAGGCTTTTTCTAGCTCTGTAGCGACTTTTTCTCCAGCAATAGGGAATGTAGGGCAATTGTTATAATTTGCCACTGTGCATGAGTTTAAGAAGCTCAGAACGGCTAGCATTAGGCTGAGAATATATTTCCGACTTTTTTTTCTCGACATACTTAATAACCTCTACCTCTTTCGTGATTGTTTTTATTTTCTGACGGCTAGCACCAAAAAAATAAGCTCCAATAAGCAAAGAAAAAAAAAGAGTGATTAGTATAATAGTTTGCTTCATCGTTCCCTTTCCTTAAATGGTAAATGTGGAATATCTAATTTTTTTCTGAGAAAATCCTCTATCCCTTTATTTTGAATGCAATGGAGTTTATAATCTGGAAAATCTTCTCTAAGCCCTTTGCAGAAATCTATAAATTGTGAGGGTTCAGCGAAAGAATAAAGGCAATTCCCATTTCTTAAGGGCTTATAAGCTGCGATTTTATCTCCGACGTGTAGTATATAAATATGTTTGACTGGGGATGTCATTTTTATTCTCCGAAAAATAGTCTTTTCTCTTCATCCCGCCGTTTGACAAGACCTTTTAAAATTTTGCCTTGAGACCTTATCCAATTCCAGTTTTTTTTAGCTGTGGTAAAATCTCCATCTTCAATAGCCTTTTTGCACTTAGATTTATTAAAGGCAGCTTGCCCGATGTTATAAATTAAGCTATAAAGGGCTTCTTTCTGATTCTCGGTAAAATTTCCTTTAGGTAATGTAATAGTGGAACAATACCAGTCTAAAAGCTGTTCTGCTCTTTCTAAGGTGATTTTATCGCCAATCTGGACACTTCTCCCATCTTCATAGGTAGTATTCCCCCATCCGATAGTTGGCTTTCCAGCGGGGCAAATATAGGCTTCTAAATGTAAGCCCTCCCATTTCTTAATAAGCCAATAATTCATTTATCTAGCCCTTTGCGAATTAGGTGCTCTTTGATAAAGCGTAAATCTGAACGTATTTCGGTAAGGCTTACGTCGAGCTTTGTCGAGTTCATCTGGAAGTTTTTCTCGTTTTGAAGAATCCGCGCTTCAATCTCTTTATGCTTCTGAATATTTTCTTGATTAGTTACGGCAATATCAGCCTTTAAATTAAGTAAGTCAATAGAGCATTGCTTGGTTTGATAAATAAATATACAAAATCCATAAACTAAACCGCACAACCCAACTAAGGCCGCTATAATCGTTTTAATCTTCCGTGCATTATGATTGATACGTTCTAATTGATTCATTTTAATAATCCTAACAATTGGGGAAGAGCCTCAGGGGCTATAAGGGTAACGAGAATAATTGTTCCGGTGGTTAATATCATCCCTAAGAGGCAGAGCGTAAAAATCTGCCTCTTGGTTAATTTTTTTACTATGTCCTTTTTTATACTCATAGATACTCAAACAACATACATACGCCCTTATAATTTAAGGACATTTCCCCACTTAAGCAGTTGCCCCAAATTGAGAATTCCTGATTAGCGGTTACTTGCCAGTAGAACTCAATACTAAAGCTCATCGTATTTTCGCTAATACTTACAGCTTGAGATTGGAGGGGCTCAAGAGTTTGGCTATTAATCCGTGCTTGGTAATATAAATTATTAATGTTTGACCCTCCAAGGCTTACATTCCTTTTAACATGGATAAGCCCCGGTTTTTTAAAGATAAGCCCATTACCCTCTTGGTTTAACTCCATGCTTTCAGGTGGAAGACTGGGAAATCTTGTCGTTGTAGGGAATGGTATTTTTTTCAAGGAAGTATCGAGAGTTACAGGCTGAGGAGTCCCCATAATTACCCACTTATCAAAATGTGCTCCGGTGACATTAGATAAAGCCTCGGCAACCTGCTGTTTTGTCATAAGATTATTGGAGACTGCAAGATTGTATGAAACCGGATTTTCTACGGATGGAGGGACTAAAAAATTAGTATCAGCTAGGATGTCAAGCCCGTTGTTAGTGGCTAACTGTGCAGTCCCACCTATAAATGATATATCTAAGGATTGCCCAATAGAGGTGTCTCCCTCAAGACGGAAAGTGTCTTTAATTGCGGAATTAGTTAAAGTTTTCCCGTCGACAGTCTGTGCCCCAGTAAGGGTTACTGCGGTTTGACTTAAAGTATTTACAGTTCCTTGTATGCCTTGAACTTGGTCGCCTAATTGGCTGTCGTTGTTCTGGAGGGTAGTAATTTGTTCGGCCATAGTCTCAAGGACTTCCTGAGAAGCTGGAGTGTCCTCAGTTTTATCCGCGCTATCTAAATAAACAACCTCCCCAGTTTCTGCATTAATAAGTGTTTTTAACATTAGGCGTACTCCACTTCTTTACGGTCATCCCAGATAGATGTCCGTTCATATGTACCGTTACTATGTTTTACTGATAATACTTTTCCGGTAGCGTCGTGTTCAATTTTAGTAATAGCCCAGTTTGGGGAAGAAGTTTCCGCCCCTGCGTAAGCTCTTCCGATATAGGTATTAGTACCGTCATAATCAATTAAGGTTTGTTCGAGCATTTTTATCCTCCATTTTTTTATAATATGGAAGAATTTCTTCACAAAGTCAAATTACAATGACTTAAGCAACTCATATTGTAGAGGTGGAGAATATTTGCATAAGTCACGGTAATAAGCAATAGACCTCCCCTCGGTGGTAAAATAATAATCTAACCCATATCGAGATTGTGGTAAAAATACTCCTTTAAATGTCCGATAAATAGGTGGAAGCTCCCCGCAACATAAAAGGGTTAGGTTTGCTGGAAGCTCGCTTTTCTGGGTATAGTCCCCTATATAAAGCTTATAAATTTTCATGCGTTAGCCCTGAATTAAATAGATGATACTCTTTTTAAAACTTCTGCTTAAACTGATTAGCGTATTGAGTGTCATATCTTTGATTAGCCCATGATTAAGCCGAAAAATAATCTGGACTTCGGAACTTGAATTACGCTTTTTTTGCTCTTTATAATATTCCACACCAATATTTTTGAATGTAATTTCTAACGGTGAAAATGGAGCTTTATTTTTTCCGGTAAGAGCATACTCAAGGCTAATATCGGCAAACTGGCAGAACTCATAAGCCGTTTTAATACTGTGGATATTGTTCGGATTATAAAAGTATGTTGGGTATCTTCCTACGGCTTTGCTTGCTTTGTATAGCGAGCCATATTTTTCTACTAAAGCATCCGCGATACGATTACGGATTTCCAGAGCTTCTTTCGCCTGATTATTATATTGTTCAATTGTTTTGCGTTTTCTTACCATTGTGATTTTCCCCCTCTGATGTTAGAATATTATACTTGTTAAGGATTGTCAATAGATAGGGGTTGACATTCTAAAAAAAATAATATATAATATAATTATTATGATAGTCGAGTCATAATGCTCATCTAATGAGTTCTCCTTTCGATGTTTGCTGGGATTCCCTCGGGTATTCGTACTCGGGGGAATTTTTTTATATTTTTTCACTTTAGGGGTTGACATATGGAAATTGTCTATATATAATATAATTGTAAGCAAACAAAAAGGAGTTTAAAAAGATGAGTTGTTATATTGTGGAAAAAAAGACTATCGATAATCTGGTATGGGGTTTTACTCACTTTGTTGAGGATTATAAATATAATAATCTTTCGGCTGATGAAATAGGGAAAAAATTAATCCAATTAAATACCCTTTCTTATGTTAAACGGTATCGTCATTGTGGGGAAAAAGTTTCCGATTATTTGGAACTAAAAAAGGAATATCAGTTCGAAAATACTCACCCTAGCTTACTTCAACTTGTCCAAAGCTGTGAATGCTATCTTTACCAAAGCTGTGAATGTGGAATGGACACGTCACATATCTATGAGCTAGTAGTATGCCTTTTAAATGATACGACCAGGAAAATTGTTAATAGTTTGCCGGAAATGCAAAATTTACCGTGGGAGTAAAAAAATGAATATTGTTAAAAATTTAGAATGTATTCCGGCGTTTCTGCCTCTAAAAAGAGCTATTATACAGAAACTTGGAAATTTAGATTCTCTTTATATTTCCGACAACCTCCCTCCTGAAATTCAGGAGGTGAGGGATGAGGACGGGAAACTTCACCGGTATAAACTTTCGAAAAGCCAGCGTTATGAATTGGCGCTAGAAGAATTTTTTTACGGAAGAGAATCAGAAGATTATGGGGATGACTTAGTTCATGAGTCTATCCGAAATGAAGTAACGGCCTTTGTTATTGCCTTGTGTAAAGAAATATTAAAATAATTTATATTTTAATAATTTTTCCTCTTAACATATAGAAACTATCTATATATACTATAATCGTAAACAGACAAACAAACAAAGGAGTTAAAAAATGAAATATACAAGAGAAGAAGCTCGTGAATCTGTTAAATGGTATGTCGAGGCTTATTTAAATGATAACCTTGATAAAGATACTTATATTAATGGCTTGATGGATGAACTCACTTTTGATGAAAATGATGAGTTTGACACTGAGGAACAGGGGCTTGAAATTCCTGCTCGCCATAACAAAAAACAATCCGTTATTACTATTTTCTGAGGTGCTCCATGGAGATTAAAGTAGGCAAAGAATATACCCTTAAAAGTGGGCATAAAATTAAAATTCTGGAAAAAGTTAATCCAGAATATCCATACTCTGGAATTTATTATAAAATAAAATTAAACGACCCAGAATTTATTGGAACTTACTCAAAATCGTATTTAGAAAATTTAGAGTATAGGCAAAAATAAACAAAATTATCTACAACTTTTAAACAATTATTCATAATGCTTTAATCCCTATTTGAAAGAATCAAGTAGGGATTTTGTCTGTATTATACTTTTCAGATATAGCAAAATTATATATCTTATATTTTTGAAAGAAAAGGGGAAGTTTATTAAATGTTTACAAAAATGTTGATTATGTCGCGCGTGATTGTTATGTTATTTTGTACATAGGTAATTTGGGGATGTACTATATAGACAGCCCCGCTTTTAAAAGGGGATTATAAACTATGTTGCAATTTTCACCGATAATTTATCCAGAATGGGGAGAGCTCATTTTAGACCTGTCTGTTGAAGAACAAGCAGCGATTTTTAATGCGATTTTGAAATATCCTAATGTTGAAATTAATAGTGGGATATGGCGTTTTATTAAGTCGCAAATCGATAAAGACTATGAAATGTTTCAACTAAAGTGCAGAAAAAATAAAGAAAATTCAAGGAACTACTGGGCTAATAAGACTAATAAAAAACCGAACGATATCGCGCGATATCGAACGATATCCAACGATATCCCCTCGATATCCAACGATATCCCCTCGATATCCAACGATATCCCTAAACCTAAACCTAAACCTAAACCTAAACCTATACCCCCCCTTATATCCCCCCCTACGGAAAAAATGTTCGAGGAGTTTTGGGGGGAATATATTCCAGTTAAAGCCGACGGCAAAGCCGTCTGCAAGGGCAGTAAACTTGTTGCTAAGAAAAGTTTTGAGAAAGCCATTAAGGCAGGGGCTAACCCTGATGATATGCGCTCAGGGTTAAAAAAATACCTGTCCTATTGTGCCCAAAATAATCTACTCACCTGCTCAGTTTCTACGTTTCTGAATCAGCAGCGATGGAAAGACGATTATGGTGGGGATGACTCCCCAGAGCTGCCTTTCCCCTCAAAAAATGAGGATTTGGAAAAGCAGGCTAAACTTGCGGAGCTTGCCAAAGAGAGGATATACAGGCAGGCACTTCAAAAATTTGGGAAAACGTAAAATGTAGTTGACAACGTGCCCGGTTCGTTTTAAACTTGTGACGAAAGGAGAAAAACCATGACAAGTTCAATAATTTCAGTTTCGGTAAAATCTGGTAAGTGTTTTGCTTATCCTGATTTTCACTCGGCTGTACAGAGGGGCTGTCCCGGTGATTTAATTCTGGAAGAGTCCCAAGTTTATCCAATCCCTGATTATCAGGCTTTGGATGAACTCCAAAAGCAAATTGCTGGTTGTCGTGAATATTCTGAGCGCCGAAAAGTGTTGGAGGTTAGACTGAAAGACTTGATTAGGCAAACGTTAAAATTCGAGGAAAGGTTGGCTCAAGATGGAAGCTATTAAGGACGAAAAATTTTGGCAAGATTATCAAAAGTTGGTGGATGGAATTGAATCTATCACCAAAAATAAAAAATCATTTGGCTATAGCTATGCTGATTTGATAGCTGTTTATGATGAAGTTAAGCCGAAAATCAAAGAGAATAATTTTATTCTGGTTCAGGCTCCAGTTCAAGAAAATGGAGTTATGCGCCGTCGTAATTCCTGTGTCCCGGTGTCCAAGAATAAGCAGGGGGAAATCTCTTTGACTGCTTGTATCGACTGGGAAATTCCTGTTTATTCGTTGATTACTCAACTCGTTCATATCCCTAGTGGAAAATCAATAGAGTGTGCTCTACCGTTGGTTTTTGATGATATAGACCCGCAGGCGTTGGGGAGCTCTTTAACGTATATGCGCCGATATTCTCTGTTTGTTTTGCTGGGGATTACTACGGAGGATGATGACGGATTACAGGCTTCGGCTAGTGCTAAATTTAAGCAAAACACTGCTGAGGTTTTAAAACCTCTGCCGGATGATTTCCAACAAGCTTATGCGTTTTTGACGTCTTGCGAACCTGAAACACGTCGTCGGTATTATGGGGTTGTGAAAAACCACCAATCCTTTGATAATAATCAAAAATCTGCCCTTGTAAAAATTATTTACCCAAAGGCGTAAATTTTTGTTGACATATAGAAAATTATAATATATATTATGTTTGTAAATGACGAAAGGATGATTTTAATGAGTTTTGCAATCGATATAGAGACTATTCCAGACTTAAGCATGGTCGATTTATTGCCTCCTGTATCTGCTTCAAGAACGTTAAAAGACCCCGCAAAAATAGCGGCTGATATTGAGGAAAAAGCTCGTAAGCAAAAAGAAGCTATGAGTTTAGACCCTTTATTCGCTAAAATTATTTGTATTGGCGTTTACAATCCCCATGAAAAAATAGCCCTTATGGGTGAAGAAAACCAGATTTTAAAAGATTTCTGGAGCGTCGTAGGGAAACACGCTCAAATCATCACTTTTAATGGAAGACGTTTTGATTTAGATGTTATTTTGAAGCGTGGAGTAAAACACGGAATCGGAAATTTTTTCTTAGATAGGTTTCTCCGCGATAGGGGTAAATCTGGTAGAGTCATCGATATCATGGATGATTTTTGCCTCTATGGGGAATTTCGCTCTCTCGATACTCTTTCTAAAGTTTATCTTGGTAAGCAAAAAAAAGAGATAGATTTTAAGCTCTTCCCGGAGCTCTTGGAAAGTGAGGAGGGGAGGAATAAAATAGCTGATTATTGTCTATATGACGCTCAGCTAACTTATGAATTAGCTCAAAAGCTAGGATATTGTATAAGCGAACATTGAAAGGATTTTTTTATGAAAAAAGAAAATGAAATTGTGGAAAAGGTTGATAATTTTACCAAAGATTTTGATGAAAGCTTGGTTTGTCTGAAAATGGATGTCGATGAAAAACGCCATCGTGTGATAGTTAAAGGAGAAGCTTCCCCGGATTTTATTGCTGAATGTATTCATGAGCTTCTGAAAAATAATCCGGGAATTGTTAAGGCTTTGATGTTGAAAGCGGTAGAAGATTCTCCCTTATGCAAAGCTCTTGATATGATGGACGATAAGGATGAGGATGAAAATAGTTCCGAGGATGGGGAAAGCGATTCTCTGGATGAACTGGCTTCTACGTTGAAAGAAGTTAATTCAAAGCTCAGCAAAATTATGAGCAAAAAAACTATTCACTAAGATTTTTATCTGGTGACTGAATTTTTGAAACTTATTTTTTAAGGAAATTTTTAAAATGGAAGAGAAAGAAGAGTATAAACCGGTTGAGTTTGCCACCGAGGAAGAAAATAATGCTTTTATGAAAAAAGCTATTGAGGGGCTCGGTAGTTGTGTTTTAGCGGTTAAAAATGTTACTGATGGGAAAGAGGGGATTGCTCTTTCTCTGCACTGCTCTGCGATGACCCTTATTCATGTTATGAGTATCATCATGAGGGATTATCCAGAAGTTTATCAAATGGCAAAATTGATGAATAAATTGGAAGACGAGTTCGATGAATAATGACAACCGAGGTGTATTGTTTGTTAATAATTCAAGAACTTCGACTAAACAACCTAACTTTAAGGGTACCGCTATTATTGGCGGTACCCGCTATAAAGTCTCTGTTTGGGAGAATATGGCGAAAAGTGGAGCTACTTATTATAATTTAGCTTTTTCTCTGGATGAGAAAGGCTCACCTCAAGATATTCCTGACGGTGAAGTTATCCCATTTTAGAGGGGGGAATATGGTTTTTTCAAAATTATTAATATTAGTAGTAAGTTTTGCGTATGGTGTTTTTGTCTATAAAGTATATCGGAAGTTTTTCCGGGAAGCTGAATTAGATGAAGCGGTCGAAAATGTGAAAGACTGGGAGCTAAGGCAAGATATTGCTAGAATGGTTAAACGAGTAAAAAAAATAAAAGGGGATAAAAATGTTTGAAGATGAATACGGAGATTTTTCTCTGAAAAAATTTTTAATTGTGGTAGGATTAATTACAGGTTTTTTTGTGATTGTGTTTATTGCTGATAGTATTTTCGAGACGAATGGCTCAAATACTTATCAAGTTAAACAAGCAGCATTTACTGGGGAATTATCTGTCAGGGATGAGCCGGGAATGTATATGCAAAATTTTGCGACTATTACTACCTATATTCGAGCCGGGCAAATCGATTTTGAAGAGGTTACAACGATGTCCGATGGTGCTAAGGTTACCTTTCCAGGAAGCGTTAAGTTTCGCCTCCCTAGCGATGAAAAAACCCGCTTAAAATTGCATAAAGACTTTGGGTCATATAATAACGTGGTTGAAAATCTTATTAAGAAAAATACAATTGATGTTTTATCTAATAAGACAGCGCCGATGTTTACTGCTTCGGACACATACTCAGCCCGTAAGCCTGAAATTGCTCGTATTCTGGAGGGGCAATTACAAAATGGGGCTTACGATGTTTATTATGAAGATGTAAAAATGCCAGATGGGGCTAAATATAGATTAGCCCGTGTCCGGATGGACGAAAATGGTAATCCGAAAATTATCGGAAAAAATCTTTTGAACGAATATGGAATTGAGATTTTGCAGGTAGTGATGGGAGACCCAAGACCGGAAGAAAAAATCTTGAAAATTATTGACGCTCAGAAAGAAGCTGAACAAAAAGCGGTACTTGCCCGCTCTCAGGCTGAAAAGGCTCGTCAAGATACTATTACTATTACCGAGCAGGGTAAAGCTGATGTTGCTAAGGCAGAGGCAGAAGCTAAAGCTAAAGCTATTGTAGAAACAACAGAAGCCGCTAAAAATCGGGATGTATCTAAACTTAATGCTGAAAAAGCAGAGTATGACGCTAAAAAGATTTTAGCAGAGGGTAAGGCTCAGGCAGAAGCTAACCGTTTAAAGGTTTCTGCTGGATTAACCCCGCAAGAAAAAGCGGAGTGGGAATATAAGACTAAAGTCGGTATTGCTCAGGCAGTTGCTTCTGTTAAATTCCCAGCTAGTATGATTGTAGCTGGTGGTTCGAATGGAGGTTCAGCTAATCCGTTTGACGCAATCGGTTTGCAATCTCTCTATAACTTGTCAAATCAGATGGCGCAGTAATGTATTGTAAAGACTTAGCTAATTTGAAAGAGGTTTTTAGAGCCCAATTCGAAAAGGCTAAGTCTTTATTATTATCTGGAAAGAGTGTCGACATTGACGTAAAGGAGCATTTTTATAAAAGGACTAATGCTCAAAATGCTTATTACTGGGTATTTAATACGGAATTATCGAGTTTTTTAAACGATTCAGGTTGTACCTATGGAGACCATCACATTCCTTATTCTCCCGGATTGATTCATCTTATTAATAAGGCTATCTTTCATATCGAAACTACTACGAAAATGTCCGTAGGAGAGTTTATCGAGTATATGGATAGATTATATATATTTTGGGGAGAGGAAACGAATGGTACGTTTCAAATGTCAGAGCTCCCTGCTACCTATTTACGGAGAAAAGGCTATGAATTTTGATAATCATTTTTATCCAGAGTATTATCTATCAGAAGATGATTTTAAAATTCCTATTAATCAAGTGTGGGAGAAAAAAGTTGAAGAAGTGTTACAACAGCTTAAAGACGACCTCTATAACCTCTCGGTTATGTCGAAAAAAAATACTGAATGAACTCGATAAATTATGGTCGTTATATGTAAGACACCGCGATAATAAATGTATGCTGTGCGGTGGATATGTTGGACAGCCTGAGAAGCTTCAAGCTCATCATTGGATAATAGCCCGCGGCAAATCTTTGAAATATAGATTCGACCCAAGAAATGGCATTGCTCTTTGTTATGGCTGTCATATTCATCAAGTCCATACTAATCCTACAGTAGATATTATTAATAGGGTGCGAGAATCTGCCTTATCTAACCATATCGTAACTCTGGATGATATTGAGGAAATTGTTAATAGTTCCAGGAGCGTGAATAAAATCACTACTGTGGAGTTGCAAGAAAAGTTGGAAGATTTAAAAAATCTGTTGACATATAGATAATATTAATATATATTATGTTTGTAAATGACGAAAGGAGTGTAAAAATGAACTGGAAAATTATAATGCAAGAAGCCTTTAGTGTAATGTGGGGATTAATGATAGGATTCGCTTTTTTTACTGCCTGCTTGGTTTGGTGGGTAGCTTTGAATGTAGAAGTTGTTCCCGCTTATTATGATTATACGGCTGATTATGCTACTACTGCCGATATGCTGGAGGATTGCGCTTGTGAGTGAATATATTCAGAAAAAGCTCCAAGAGGTTGCCAAGGCGAATGGCGTGATAGTGAGTGAAAAATTAGAAGAAATTTCCGAAGTGAAATTTAGAAAATTTGGCGAAGATAGTTGGGAGAAATGCCCAGTTGAGCCTGATAATGTAGAAAGGTTTTGTTGCTCTCAGCTTTGCCAGAGCGAAATTCGAGGACTAGGGGCTTGTATGTGTGGATTATTCGTAAGGGGGAAAAATGACTAATACGTTATTATTAAGCTTCATTGAGCGTATTGAAAATCTGGAAGATACTCGGCGTAGTATTAGTGATGAAATTAAAAATGTGTATGATGAAGTTAAAGACGCTGGATTTGACCCCAAAACGGTTAGAGAGATTGTGAAAATAAGGTCATTGCATATTTCTGAATATAACCGCCGTACAGAGCTTCTTAGCCTTTATAAACAGGTTTTAGGTATGGAGGACAATAATGGATGATACCGCAAAAATATTTATTGAGCTGCAAAATACATTAGGGTGCTCAGCAAAGGTGCTGGCTCGATTAATTGGAAGTAATGAATGTAGTATTTATAATTTTCGGTTAGGGAAGACAAAGCCGCGCTTCCCGAAAATCATGAAGCGTGCTATTGCTTTGCAGAAATTATTAGACTACTTGTCAAATAATCCAGATTATTTAATAAATGTGTGGGATAAGTTAGATATTTCTGAATAAATTATATTGACATTCTATATAAAAGCTCCATATCATAATAATGGGGCTTTTCTTATGGATTTATTTAAACTCAATGAAAGCTATGATTTAACCCATGTTGTCGAAGACAGTTGGGGTATAATACGCAAGCAAAATCCGATTCAAAAAGAGGAAGACCGAGAATCATATAAAGACCGGTTATTTTGGCTTGTAAATGATGAGATAGAACGTCGTATTTTGTTATCTGGAAAAAAACGCCCCAATTATTCATCCGAAAATTTATTTACAAAAAATAAAAAACCTGTTGACATATAGAAAATCATAATATATATTATGTTTGTAAATAAACTTATATAGTAATATAAATAGTAAACATAAGGAGACATTATGAGTAATTTAGATAAGCCTGCGGTTATGGCTTTGTTGTTTGATGAGCTGTTAGAAGATTTAAATAAAAATTCATCTAAAAAAATTGAAGAAGTACAGAAAAATTTAAATGATAAGATTAAGAGTGTAGAAGAAAAGGCTAAAAATTACCTAGAAAACGTTGAAAGTTTACTTGCTGGAAAGCCCTTTACAGTTAATTTTGGCACAGTAGAATCTCCTAAAAATGAGGTAGTACATAGTGCGTTTCATAAAATCCTTAAAATTATTCAATCTATGAAGCGTAAAGAAAAAAATATTATGCTTGTGGGTGGTGCTGGTGGTGGTAAAACTCACCTTGTTAATCAAGTTGCAAAGAGTTTAGGATTGGAATTTTATCCCTTTTCTGTTGGCTTGCAAACGACAAAATCTGATTTGCTCGGGTTTATTAATGCTAATGGTGTATATATGCCATCAGTTATACGCCAAGCTTATGAAAATGGAGGTGTTTTATTGCTTGATGAGTTCGACGCTGCTCATCCGGGAGTAGTTACTATTTTGAACTCTTTACTTGCGAATGGGCATTCAAGCTTTCCAGATAAAATTGTCTCTAAACATGAAAAATTTATTTGCATTTGTGCTTGTAACACATATGGTAAAGGGGCTAATATTGATTATGTTGGAAGAAATAGGCTTGACGCTGCAACATTGGATAGATTTATTGTTGTCAATGTAGATTATGATTCTACCCTTGAAAAAATATTAACCCAACATGATATATGGTTCGCGGTTATATCTCAAATTCGTAAAAATATTAATGAACTGGGTATTAAATTAATTGTTTCTCCGCGAGCTTCTATGGATGGAGCAGACCTTTTGGAAGCGGGATTCTCGCTTAATGAGGTTTTAGAAATGACTGTATTAAAAGGCTCCGATAAAGATATTAGGGGGAAAGTTTTAAAAGGGATTAACCTTGAAGAAGTTCAGAAATCGTTAAAAGCTCCTAAATATCCTGATACCCCGAAAATTGAATCTCGAAAGAATAAATCTAAAAACAACCCGGCACCTATTGACGATAAAGACGATAAAGATGATAAAGTCGACGATAAAGATGATAAAGTCGATGATGAAGATATAGATTTTAAAATTTGGGTAAGTCTGGACGATTTAATGTATTATGCGTGGGCGAAAGAGTCATTTAATGGAAGATGTCTTATTTTTAATAGAGACAAACCTGTAGAGGGAGCCAAATCCAACTGGACAGTTCCATTTAATATTTGCTTCTCGAGTTCTGGTGAGTATGTGACTTACTTAAACAACGAGTATTTATTTGTTAATGAGACTGGAAAAACTTTAAAAAGTTTTGACAGGGCGAATTATTGCTCCCCCTCAATTGCTAAGAGATTCTGGGATGAATTACAAGATAAATGCGATACCTATCGCGGGGAGTGGAATATTAACTTCGAAGTTAAATATCGCGGAGAAACCCAACTTTATCGGTTTAGAAAACAGTAAGGAGATAAGATTATGGCATATTTAGAAGAATTACTTCCCGAGTTCAGAAAAGGGGCTAAGATTAGATTGAATAGTTGGCCGGAAGATAAATATATTTATCAAAAAGATGGAGAAATAAAAGAAAATAGAGGAGGTTGTTTTTATTTCGGTTACAACTATATGAATTGTGACGGTTGGGAACTCTACCAAGAGCCTATTGACTGGGATTATATCATCAAAAATAAATGCCTTTGCTGGTTTTGGGACGACGACGGAGATATGCCAGTAATTTGTGCAGGACTAATAGAGGTTGAAAGCGGGAAGTTTTCAGGATTTAGGGCTGAAAATGGTTCTTGCTGGAGAAAATGTCGCCCCGTGCGCAGAGACGAAGTAACTTTTTATGAAAGTGGAGAAGATGAGCAAAAATAAACCAGAAATTGGCGATATTTGGGAAATATATGACCCTAATGCAGGAACGTATAAAGCTATAGTTATTAATACGTCTGACTTTGTTCATCCTTATTGTATTACAGAGGATTTCCAAGGGGCATTTTTGTGGGGATATACTACCGAGACATATTTGGGTAAAAGTAAAATTGATGTGGCTACGATGATTAGTTCTTTATTTTCTTTGGAAGATAAGGCTTTGGCTAACTGTGAAGAATTAAAAATTAATAATAAGTTATTACTTCATATTTTACGAGAATGTGCTCTCTTTTTTGAAGAGGAAAATCCAAAAGATTTTACTGTTCATTCAGAAAGAATGTCGGAGCTTCTAAATCTTATCAATTCTATAGTTAAGGGGGATTAAATGGCTATTGGTGAAAGTGGTATTTTCGAATTTTGTTTTCCTGTGTGCTGTCGTACGCTAAAATTTCAATGCTCTGTCGATAAGCCCCGGATAAATAATAAAAGTTTTTATATAATTGTTTATAATGGTTATAAACCGCGTATGGAGAGCGGCACACTCCATACTACAATCTATGTTGTAGATGAACGGAGATTTTTTCAAAAACTTAATTTGTGGAATAAAAAATTTAATGTAAAATTTGAGGCTCAAGAATGAAGATAAGTATTGATGACGATAAAATTTTAAGGGCTGAGGCTGAAAATAATGTTGATTTATATAATTATATTCAGCAACGAATTAAGGAAAAAACTCGGAATTACTGGAAGAATATCAGGGATATGGATTCAGGAGACGATTTAAAATGGTACGGGGGTATAGAGTTCGATGATGTTATGGACGAGCTTTTATTGGGGAATAAAAATCAGACTCAAGAATTTTTATCAGGGGTAAAAGAGCAATTTTCTGATGATGTTGCTTATAGCCAAATATATTTTGATAATGAGGGCTTTGCGTACGATATGGGGGCGGTTGTGTCTGGAGAGCCGGAATGTTGTTTAAATATGGGAGCCTCAGAGAATAAAAAATTTATTACTATTGGTATCGATTATAGCTTCCCATGCCATGTTAAGCCTGATGTTTTGCGGAATAGAGGAATAGCTATTACTAATTTAGTTCACTCTCTTATCACTCAAGGGTATGTTGTAAATTTGAGATTTTTGCAAATATATAATCCACATAATACGAGGAATGTGACAAAATCTATTTTTTCGCTAGATTTAAATACTGAAAATTTAAGTATCAGTACAGTAGCTTTTTATTGTTCGGTAGAATTTTTCCGCGCGATTATGATATTAGTTCACTCAATGCTTGATGAACTCCCCGAGCTTCCCGGGGATGGAATGGGGAGCGATGATAAAGATGAGTTCTTTGACATATTTGGGGAAGATATGTTATTTATTCCCGCCGGTTATACTGATGAGTCAATGAGGAGTTTGACTTCGGTAGAAAAAGCGAATAAAAAAATATTAAATCTTTTTAATGATTGGAACGAAAAAATGGGGGCTCAAGATGTTTCTTGTGATTTATAAAAAAGGTAATAAGTTATATTTTAATACAGTTAAGCGGTTGACGGAAAAATTTACGGTTACTAATGAAAAGTTTGAAACGGTAAAGCTAGGTTATAATAATAAAATAAGAAGCTTTAAGTTTGACGGATGGGAAGACTTTAAACGTATTAGAGAAGAATTACGCAAATATAGCCTGCGTATGTATGTTGCTTGTGTTAGATACCCTAATAAACGTGAAATTAAGCTGGTTTTAGAGCTGATGAAAAATCCATTTTATAATATAATGATTGAAGAATGCGAAGCCGTAAATCCAGATATAGAAGAGGGTAATACGGGGATTAAAGTTATAGAGCTATGGGACGAAAGTGACTGGAAATTTGCGGAAAAGGAGTTTAATTTTTCTTCCGATTTTTACAAAAATCTGTGGTAACTTGAAATTTTAAAATTTACCCTTTATTATAGGCAAAAAAAGAGAGGGTAAAAATGATTAATCTAAATAAAATTTTCGATTTGATATGTCAAATACAGGCAATCAGTAATTATGCCTATGATATCCATTATTCGGCAAGAGGAAGCTTTTTTTACTCCGACCACCTTTTCTCAGAAAGGGTGGGAGATGTAGAAGAAATTTCCGAAGTGAAAGACGATTTAATCGAAACTGTTTATTTAGGCAGAGGAAAAGACGCCCCTTTATCTGAGGATATTTCGTTAAGAGTAGCAGAAATTACCCCGGAAGTTAGTAAAGATACCCAGACTAATTTTAAGCGTTTGCGAGACCTTATTATCTCGGCATTGGTGGATATTGAAGATTTAAAAGAGCTTACAAGAGGGGAAGAGGATTTAATAGGTTCTTTAGCCCATATTTTGCAGCGCCATAATGGCTTATTATATAGACAATTAGATTATTCTGATACTGAGGTCGCGAATGAAAAAGACGTTGATTGGATAACAGTTAAGGGCAACCATATCCCTATCCCTAAAGGGGCTACAGAGGAAGAAAAGGCTAAAGCTATTAATGATTTTTTTAAGAAGAGAGAACAGCCGTCTAGAGCTGGAAAGGATAGCTCTTCTTATTTGGCAGATACCCGCAAAAATGAAGAAAAAATTACTAAGGAAATCACGGATTTAGCTAAGAAAGCGGGCGTTGAAAATATAGGGCTTGATTTTAGATTAAAGACGGAAAATAGCGCTTTGAGAAAGGCTAAAGAGGAGCGAAAGAATAATCCTAATTTGAAGAGTGATAAACAGGCTTTAAAATCTATGTGGGATTTAGTCCGCTATACGCAAGGGGGAACACCGGATAATTTAGTTGAAAAAGGAAAGCAGACTTTATCGGAACTTCAAAGTAAAGGGTATAAAGTTTATCAGATAAAAAATTACTGGCTAGATGAGAATAGCCCTTATAAGGGGATTAATGTAAAAATGCTATCTCCAGAGGGACAAAAATTTGAACTCCAATTCCATACTCCTCATAATGCTGGAGTTAAAGAAAAGCTTCATAAAGTTTACGAGAAAGACCGGGAAGAGACTAATCCAGAAAAAAAGAAGAAGTTCCACGATGAAATGATGGAAATTTCAAAAGAGTTTGAGCCTATAAAAGGGGCGGAAACTTTTACTCTGGAAAATATTATTAAAAATAAGTAATTTTTTTGTTGACATATAGAAATTATCTATATATACTATAATTGTAAAGAGGCAAACAAACAAAGGAGTTAAAGAAATGAGAAAATTATCAGAAGCCGCCCAAGTTGCTAAATTATGCCGTAAGTATTTGAAGCTTAAAGGAATTGAAGCGAGAGTACGTTCTTTTAATTATTCAATGGGGGATGACGTGAATATTGTAGTTTGCGACCAGAGCCCCAAAATTATGGAAGAACTTAAATGCGAATTTAGCAAATATGAATATGGGCATTTTGATGGAGTGACTGATTATTATAATGTTGATAATGTAAGGGAAGATATTCCCCAGACAAAATATTTGTTTGTTTCCAATATTTTTAGCGATTCGTTAAAAGAAGAGGCAAAAGTTTGGCTTGCAAATACAAGAAATATTAAAAATGATTCGGAAGCTTATGATGTATATAGGACTGATTTAGATGATTTAGTTTATCGTGTCCTTACTGGCAATATAAGCGGTTTTTGGGAGGACAGAAATGGAGAAGTTCGAGCCGGATAAATATACATACTATGACAGTATAGGCAGCGTTTATCGTGTTTCAGGAGAGAATACGGAGGTTTATACTGGTGGGGGTAAATGGGAAAAGACGGATAGAGATATAAATCACGATTATCTTTATGATTTACATGATACTGGTAAAATTGAAAATGATGATTTCTTTCGATATTTAATCGAAGAATGGGATTCAGAAGAATAGGGGCTTAAAGATAGCCCCTTTTTATTTGCTTTTTTTCTGGGGATATAATATTATTATAAAAAAGGGGGGAAATATGATACAGTTTGATAAACGCAATTACCGCAAGCACAACGAAAAAAATCAGAAATTAATTAATAAATCCTTATCAGAATGCGGAGCAGGGCGCTCTATCCTTACAGATTCTGAGGATAATATTATTGCTGGTAATGGAGTTTATGAGCAAGCCAAAAAGTTAAATATTCCGGTTAAGGTTGTCGAAACAGATGGCTCTGAATTGGTGGTCGTTAAACGTACTGACTTAAAGACTGACGATGAAAAGCGGAAAAAATTGGCGGTAATGGATAATAGCACTTCGGATAGTTCTGAATTTGATATTTCCCTTTTGCAAGAAGATTTTGATGTCGATATATTAGCGGGGATGGGGATTGATTATCTCGATTCAATAACTGAGGTAGAAGACGAAGACCCTTATACGACAAAAATTAATATCCCTCAATACGAGATTAAAGGGGAAAAAGTCGGGCTTTCTGATTTATTTGATGACCGAAAAAAATCTGGACTAGTTGAAGAGATAGAACTTTCGGATATTCCAGAGGACGTGAAAAAATTTCTTAAATTGGCAGCGAGTCGACACGTCGTTTTTAATTATGCTAAGATTGCAGAATATTATGCTCAAGCTCCTGTAGAGGTTCAAGAATTGATGGAGAAATCGGGACTTGTAATTATTGATATTGAGGACGCGATTAAAAATGGTTATACGGAATTATCTGAGGATATAGCGCATATTTTGGAGGCGGATAATGGTTAGGGATGATTTCGTTTGTTTTATTTTATCTCATGGCCGTCCGACGAATGTAATCACTTTGAAAACATTGCAACGTTGTGGTTATACTGGTAAGGTTATTATAGTTATTGATAATGAAGATGCTACGGCTGATGAATATTATCGCTTATATGGCCGAGATAACGTATATATGTTTGATAAGCTAAAAAAATCTAAAGAGTTCGATACTGGGGACACATTTGATAATCGTAAAGCGATAGTATATGCCCGTAATGCCTGTTTCGATATCGCGCGGGAATTAGGTTATAAATATTTTTTAGAACTTGACGATGACTATACAACTTTTATGCATAGATGGGTAGATAAAAAAGAATTTAAATCGTGCGAAACCCGTAATATGGATGATGTAATAAATGCCTTTGTTCGATTTATGGAGAATACGAAAGTTAAGACAATAGCATTCGCACAGGGGGGCGATTTTATTGGAGGTGCGGAGAATAAAAGATTCCAAGAGGGATTGCTTCGTAAAGCGATGAATAGTTTTTTCTGCTCCGTCGAAAACCCTTTCACGTTTGTGGGTAGAGTGAATGAAGATGTAAATACTTATGTAACATTAGGTCAGCGCGGCGAGTTATTGTTTACCTTTACCCGTTTTATGCTTACACAAAAACAAACCCAGTCTAATGCTGGAGGGATGACAGATTTATATTTGGATAGTGGAACTTACGTTAAATCATTTTATACGGTGATGTATGCGCCGTCATGTGCTAAAATTGCTAATATGGGGGATAAACACCAGAGGGTTCATCATCGAATATTATGGGGAGCGTGTTGTCCTAAGATTATTAATGAAAGGTGGAGAAAATGCCGAAGCGTGTAGATGAAGAAAACCAGGGGAAAGCCGGAAGACCTACAGTTGTAACTCAAGAAGCTATTAATAAGTTAGAAATGGCTTTCTCGTTAGGTTGCTCAGATAATGAAGCTTGTTTATTTGCGGATATATCCCGGCAAGCTCTATATCGCTATCAGAGGGCTCACCCTGAGTTTATAGAGCGTAAAGAACTCTTAAAAGATAAGCTTGTCTTTAAGGCGCGTTCAGTAGTTGCTAATGCGTTAAATAGTGGGGACAGTGATATTGCTAAATGGTATTTAGAGCGAAAGCGTAAGGATGAATTTTCGACCAAACAAAATGTAGATATGTTTAATATCCAAACAGAAGTGAAGCCGGATATTGATGTTATTTTGGAACTGCGGAAAAAACTAGAGAGCGATGAATAAGGTCGTAACTGATGATGTTATTAAAGAGTTGATGAAGAATCCGGAGCAGACGGCTTATTTGCTCCGTTCTTCATTTAAGCTATTTATTCAGGTTTTCCATTATTATATGTTTCATAAGCAGTTTATTTTTAAACCATTTCACTTAGAGATTATAAGAAAATTAGAGGGGATTGTCTGGGGAAAAAATGAAAAACCGAATTTATATATCGGTATTGCTCCTCGTTATGGAAAGTCCCAAATCGTCGTTTATTTTATTGCGTGGGGATATGCGTTAAATAAGGATTGTAATTTTTTACATACCTCTTATGGCGTGGATTTAATAGGTAAATTTTCAGGGCAAGTAAAGGATATTATTAACTCAGAATTATATGGAGCTTTATTTAATACCTTTATATCGCCTACGACCTCAGCAAAGGATTTATGGAAAATAATTAATGGGGGAGAATTTAGGGCAACTTCTTTAGGGGGCGTAATTACTGGTTTCGGTGCAGGTCAAGCCGAACCCGGATGGGGTGGCGCGTTGATGATTGATGACTTTATGAAAGCTGGAGACTACCGGAGTCAAGTTGTTAAGGAAAGTGTCATCGATATTTATAAAAATACTTTGAAATCTAGACGAAACAATACGGATAAAACTCCTATTATTATTATTGCCCAAAGATTGGCTAAGGATGATTTAATAGGATGGCTACAGGAAAATGAGCCAGACGATTGGGATTTCTTTATTTTGCCGACGTTAGATGAGGAGACGGGGCTCGTTTTATGGGAAGAAAAGCATACAGCCTCTGACCTTTTGAAAATTAAACGAGAAAACCCTTTTTTATTTTATTCTCAATACCAGCAGCAGCCGATAATTTTAGGCGGTGAGGTGATAAAAACTGAGTGGTTTAGATATTACCCCTTAAATATAAATTATAACTATGTACGCGTCTTTATAACGGCAGATACCGCGCAAAAGGTTAAAGAGCATAACGACTTTTCAGTCTTTGGCGTATGGGGGGTTACTAATATGGGACACTTACATTTATTGGAAATGATACGCGGCAAGTGGGAAGCTCCAGAATTAAAAAGGCAGGCGATTTCTCTTTGGAATAGATGGATAAATTTTGAGCCGTGTGCTTGTAGTGGGATGTATGTAGAGGATAAAGTATCTGGCACCGGATTGATTCAAGAGTTGCAAACTTGCGGAATCCCTGTTCTGCCATTGAAACCGGATAAAGACAAATTAGTACGAGTTGAGGCTTGTCTTACTTATTTAGAAGCCGGACTCATATATTTGCCGCAAAATAGTTCCTATGCTTTTAACCCAGACTTTTTAGCGGAATGTGAAGCATTTACAAGAGATGATTCACATAAGCATGACGATATGGTCGATACATTCTCTTATGCCGTGCAAGTGGGAATTTCTAAGCGTTCAGTTTCAATTTTAGATGTTTTAGATTAATTTTTTAAAAAAACCTGTTGACATATAGAAAATCATAATATATATTGTGTTTGTAAACAGTAAAATAATGTAAAGTGAAAGGTGAAAATTATGATTGCTACAAAATCTCAAATTGAGTATTTAAAAACTCGTATAAAGGCTATCGTGAATGAGAAAATGGAGGAATGGAAAAAAATAATAAAGCTCCTGATACCCAATTACTAATGGATATGATACGAGCCGGTGATTGTGTAATGTATGATAAGCCTCAAAATCCTTATCTGAATATATCTTCAATCTTTGATATTAATCCATGGCAAAGGGTTCATGATGAGCATGAAGTATTAAGTAATGCTTATTTTTCTAAGTTACAGAAAAAAGCTTCTGAAATTATGGATTCGGTTGTTCTCGGAGGATTAAATATTTCTGAGGCTTTGGCTGAATTAGAAAAAATTTAAAGGAGTAGAATATTATGGGTTTAGATATGTACCTTTATAAAAAAGAGTTTGTTCTTCCTGTAAAAGAAGATGAGAATAAAATTATTGAGTGGAAAAATGTTTTTTCTAAAGATGAAATTAATTCCGTAAAACTAAAAGAAGTTAAGTATATTGTTTTAGAGGTTGGCTATTGGAGAAAGGTTAATGCAGTTCATCGCTGGTTTGTAGAAAATGTCCAAGATGGTGTAGATAATTGTGCTACATATTATGTGAACTATGCTCAACTTCAAGAGTTAAAAGAGCTGTGTTTAAAAGCGCTTTCTGATAGAGATAGAGCTTTCGAATATTTGCCCCCACAATCAGGGTTCTTCTTTGGAAGCGCGGAGCCTGATGAATGGTATTTTCTGGGTTTAGAAGATACTGTTAAAATAATTTCTAAATTATCCCCAGATGGCGAGTATGAATATCATTCAAGCTGGTAAAGGGGATGTATCATGAACTTAAGTACAGCAAATATTGGTGATTATATTCCCGGGAAAGGCGTTTATGCTGGAGAATTAAAAGAAGATGAGGGTATTTATCAAATTTTTGTTCCTTTGTTTAATTATAAAGAAGATGAAAAAAATAATTTTTCTTGGAATGAAGCAATAAAAATAGATTTTTCTTATTTTAATGTCGCGGGGATGATTCTTCCGACCATTCAAATGCTGAGTCTTATATTCCTTAATAAAAAATATATTAATTCTAAGATAAAAGAGTTAGGAGGTGATATATTAGAGGGCTATTTCTGGTCCTCTACCGAGTATACTAGTAACGATGCGTGGCTATTGACCATGACTAACGGTAACAGGCTCAACCTCGATAAGGACTACGACTACTACGTTCGTCCGGTTCTAGCTTTAAAACTTTAACTATTTAACTATTTAAAAATTTAAAAGGTAAAATGATGGAGAAAATGGATTTTAAAAAATGGCTAAAAGAACACCGGATTACCCGGTCGGATTTTTCTGTTATATCTGGGGTATCGATGGGAGCTCTAAGAAATTATGAAGAAAGTGGTTCTACGGCTGTGAGATATGGTACACTTGAGAAAATAGAAAAGGCTATCAAAGAATTAGATAGTAATGCAGGTGCGGTAAATGCGGAAAGTTATAAGCCTGCATTTATTACCCCCGACGATTTGTGGAAATATCTTCCAAAAGAAATTATTTATTTGGCGAAAGAAAAGGACGGCTCCATATATGGATATACTGAATGTCCGATAGTCAATAAAGACTGTTCGGGATGGGAATTTTCAGGAAGTTCCGGAAGAATGATAAAAATTCCGATGTTAGTTAATTTTGACGAAGAAGATTGGTTCAAAACACTAATTAAACGTCCATTTAACTTTTGGGAATATATAGGAAAATTAGGGCTGTTTTATGATGATAACACAGACAGCCTTATGTTTGGTAAACTTACTGCGATTATGGGCGATGGTAAGTTCCAGAAAGATAATTCTTTCACATATTCTAATTTCCGCCCATTAACAACAAATGAAAAGGAACAATTAGCATGAGTAAATTCATTATTAATAATGCAAACGTTAAAGTATTAACTGATGAAGAAATTTTAATTGAAAATTCTCTTCCTCTTGGGGTGTATAATGTAAGAGAGAATCCTCTTAGTCATGAGCTTTATCTTGAAAAAAGAGTAGAATTTTCTGAGCCCAATAAAGTATATGGAGATACTAATACTAAAATTGAACGTATTATTAATACTTTTAAAGAGCGTAATAAAAATATGGGTGTTTTATTGTCTGGAGTTAAGGGCTCCGGAAAAACATTTTTAGCTAAAGGGGTTGCAAGTCGCTTGCTAAAAGAAAACTATCCAACTCTTATTGTAAATGAAGTATTTGACCCCAATAATTTATCTGACTTTATTCAGGCTATTGGTCAGCCTTGTGTTATCCTCTTTGATGAATTTGAAAAGATTTATAAAAAAAGGAATGACGATAATAATATTCAGGACGGTCTTTTGTCTTTGTTAGATGGCTTATTTAATACTAAAATGCTTTTTATATTTACGTGTAATGAGTCAGGAAGAATTTCGGACTTATTTATCGATAGACCGTCTCGAGTATTTTATCATTTGAAATTTGAGGGGATGAGCGAGGAAGCGATTCGTGATTATTGCGAAGAAAACTTAATCGATAAAAGTAAGATTGATAAAGTGTTGGAAGTCCGTCGCGTTGTAGATATTATTACATTTGATATTCTCCAATCTTTGGTGGATGAGATAAACAGATATGGGGAAACTCCTCAAGAAGTTTTAGCTCTTCTGAATGTTACGGTCGCCGCTTCGGGCAAAAATTATAAGGTAGATTTAAAACCTCTTAATCCAGATGATAATTTTGATAAATGTGCCGGGGAATTATATTGTAATGTATTCAAAACTGTTTCTATTGATATTGCTCATCGTAATGAGGATGGCGAATTAGAATGGGATGAAGATACTACATTTGATTTTGCTCAGCATTTTGTTAATCGTAAAGGAGAGGTTTATAAATTGCGGAACGATAAATATGAGGTAGTCTTATCTCCAGTTAAGTATAGAACTTTTAATGCTCTGGACGCATTAAATTATTGACAATAATTTTAAAGAGTTTATTCTGTAAAAGCTACTTTACTAGGTTAAATTGATTCTCATATTAATGCCTTGATGAGAATATATATAAAAAAATCTCTTGGCGATTGCGGGAGATTTTTTTTATTGACAATATAAATTTTATCTTTTATAACAAAAGTTGTAACGATAGCTGACTCAGAAGCCCTAAAGATAACTTTAGGGCTTTTGTTGCATTTTATTTTTGGTTCGTATATAGTGGGGAAAAAAGAGGGGTCAAAATGGTAGATACACGAATCGAAAATTCTCTTTCTGAGGCTTTAAATTTACCAACGGAATATTATAATAATATTTCTTTTTATGGAAAAAGCCAACTGCTTAATCCGTGGACTTTGGGCTATAATATATCGTACGGATTATTATCACTTTATCCTTATCCTTTGTCTTATGCCTATAAACAATATGGATTTTTGCAAACAGCAATAGACCAACCTATTGAAGACGCTTTCCGCGGAGGTGTGGACTTAGATTCAGGTACTTTAGAGACGGAAGAGTTAGAGCTTTTAAAACAAACAATGGAAGATGGTTGCGACTGGGAAAGAATAAAAGAGGCTCAGCGTTGGGGGCGCCTTTTTGGTGGGGGCTTACTTATTGCTAATACAGACCAAAAATCTGATAAGCCCTTGCGTGAAAAAGCCCTATATAATAGTAGGCTTGAATTTATCCCATCAGATAGATGGGAATCTATTATGCAAGACCCAGAAGCAGGGGCAGAATATAGTAATTTTGAATATCACGGAAAGATTATTGACCGTAGCCGTGTAAGTTTGGCTTTGGGGAAAAAAGCTCCTTATTATGTAAGAATGAGGCTTCAAGGGTGGGGATTGTCATTCTTCGAACAAACTCTCCCCCCGTTAGTCCAATATCTTAAATCCCAAAACGTTATGCTCGAAATTTTGGATGAAAGTAAAATTGATGTACTTAAGATTAATGGATTGGCAACTACTCTTTTGTCTAAAAATGGTACTGAACAGATACGCAGACGTGTAGATGTTGCAGCTGCTAATAAAAATTATAAATCTATGCTAGTGATGGACGCTCAAGATGATTATCAGCAGAAGCAACTCTCTATGGCCGGGCTTCCTGAGCTCTCCAAAGAAATTAGGATTATGATTGCAGCCTATTTGCGCCAGCCAGTTTCTAAGATATGGGGAACAGGTTCTTCTGGCTTTTCATCTGGAGAGGATGACCTCGAGAATTATAATGCGATGATTGAGAGCGAAATACGTCCACAAGCTCTGCGAATGATTAAATGGGTAGTCGATTTAAGGTGTTTGCAATTATTTGGCAGAAAAGTCCCAGATTTAACTATAAAATGGCAACCCTTGCGAGTTCTGACTGGACTTGAGGAGCAGGAAAAAGAAGACCGGATATTTAATAATGTTTTTGGAATGGTCGACCGAAAACTTATGCTTCCGAGTGAGGCTATGGAGTACCTTAAGCAAAAAGATATTGTAACAATGGAAACGAAAGCCCTAAAGGGTGAATCCGATGAGGATTATATTAATCGTGTAGATTTAATTGAGGATAGAAGCGGGAACGAGGATTAGAAAAATGAAAGCACTTCCTCAAGTCGTAATGGTTCCGTCGCAGGAGAAAATTATTTTTCAAAAAATTCTTTCGTATTTTGATGATATTTTATTTTCTTATATTGAAAGAGTTTTGAAAGATAATCGTGTAGAGAATGAAGCTGAGGGAATTATTTCCGCCCTTAAGGTGGGTAAAATAATCTATTCTGGAGGAGTTTTCCGCGCGAAAACAAAATTTTCTAATCGTCTTGCAGGGGAGCTGGAGAGATTAGGTGCTAGATTCAGCAAAACTGCTAAAGGGTATAGATTAGCCCCCGATAAATTACCTGTCCAGGTACAACAGGCATTGGCTGAGGTTAAAATTCATAACGAAGAAAAAATATCTAAAATTGAAAAATATCTTGATGAGCTGGAGGGGCAAAAGCCATGGATTTATGACCAAGTTAATTTTGATGAGGAAGTCGAAAAAATTGGTCAAAATCTTGATAACCAATTTAGGCGCTCTATGAAGACGATTAATATAGTTCCTCCAGATTTAACTAGTTACCAATTGGCGGAAATTGCTAAAAATTATACTTATAACCTAAATTACTATATTAAAAAATGGACTGAGCAAGAAATTATTACTCTTCGAAAAGATATAGGCGAATTAGTAATGGGTGGCTATAGGGCGGAATCTTTAGAAAATTTTATTGAGAAGCGTAAAGGAATAGCTACCAGAAAAGCTAAATTTTTAGCCCGCCAAGAGACGAAGCTACTCGTGGCTGAGTATCGTAAAAACCGGTTTAAGCAAGAGGGAATAACTCAATACCGGTGGAGCACTATTTTAGATGGGAGGGAGAGAGAGCTCCATAAACAATTGAATGGTAAAATTTTCTCGTGGTCGGAGCCCCCTATTATTGACGCTAATACTGGGGAAAGAGGAAACCCCGGAGAGGCATATAATTGCCGCTGTTCTGCTATCCCTGTTATTTCCGATGATTGGTGGGAAAAATCTCGTAAGTGAAAATTTGCATAATAAATTTAGATGTGATACGGTACGGATAAGGTGAAAAATGAAGCTTAGTAATAGTTTAGATATTGTATTTGATGACACTTTAGTTGAGGGAAGAGGGCGACATTTTAGGTCGCGCTTTATTGAGGCTGGTATAGTCGGATATGGCGATTCTGGGGTGTTGAAAGTTACAAAAGAAACTATTGATAAGTTTGTCCATACCTTGGTGGGATGTCCTGTAATTATCCGTCATCACCCGGTTTCGGATGATAATGTAGATGATTTGCGGGTCGGTGTAGTCTCTAATGCTTGGTTTAACCCCGACGATGGTTGGTTCTGGTGCGAGGGGATAATCTGGGATGACGAGGCTATTGCTAAGATTGGGCAAGGGTGGTCGGTTTCGTGTTGTTATATTACGAAAGGTACCACCGGGGAAAGTGGAGAGTGGCACAATATGCCTTATGATGATGAACTTCTGGATGGAGTCTTTGAGCATTTGGCAATCGTCCCTAATCCTCGTTATGAAGAAGCCACAATTTTGTTGAACTCGAAAGAGGGTAAAGGTGAAATGTTACTTAAGCTTTTTAATGGTAAAAAAATCCGAAATTCTAATGAGGGAGAGGACATGAAAAAGAAGAACGAAGCTGAAATTGACAAGAACGCTCTGAAAAATAAAATTATGGAGCACGTTAATAAAGCGGTTAAAGGGGAGGGCGAAATCGATGGCCAGTCCGAAGAGGCTTGGTATAAAGAATTTCGCGAAATGCTTGATAAGCTGGCTTATTCTGAATCAGAGGAAGAACGTTCTAATAAAAAGAACGAAAAGGACGACGACGAGGAAGAGGACAAGAATAAAGATAATGCTTGCCGCTCTAATGCTTCGGAGGATGATGAGGAAGAAGACCGCGCCGAGGATGATGAGGAAGAAGACGAGGAAGATAAGAAAAATGCGAAGCGCAAAAAAAATTCTAAGTCTGATTTTGACGCGATTAAGCGCTTGAGTAATAGTCAAGGGGAAGTTGCCTCAGGCTATATGTCAGAAAAAAGCCGCTTGGCTTTGGGTGCCAAAATGTTTTAATGGAGAAAAAATATGTTTGATTTAAACAGACAGAGTATTGAGCCGCAGGCTGGTGATGGTGTTTATGCTCCTCAGCCCGCCCGGACGTTTAAACTGGCTTCGGATGTAGCTGCTCCTGTTGGTGCTACTACCCCGTGCAAACTGGCCGGTAAAGCTTCTACGGGTATGCCGATTATTACCCCGATTACAGCTGCTACAGATGTGGTTTATTGTGTTATTGCTAATAACTTGCGCCATAATACTTTTGCGGCTAATGGACACGTTAAGGCATGGGTCGCAGACGAAGTTGTATGGCTAAAAGCTTCGGCCGCTATTACTTCGGGAAAAACTGTTCAGGCTGGCGTTGCCGGCACAGTATCTACTCAGGTTGCCGCAAATCCTGTTTTGGGTATTGCTGAATCCTCCGCTTCCGCTGCTGGGGACTTGGTAGCGGTAAGATTAACCTGCCCGTATAATGTTTGTGGCGCTGCCGCTGCTTAGGAGGAAAACATGGCAAAATTTAAACTTGAACGTATTAATAACGCCGCCGCTGTTAGTACAATTGGCTTTGAACAGTTGATTACTACCCAGACCGAAATCGTTGCTGGTGTTATCGAAACTAAATATTATGAACTTTTGGGGCAGAGCCTTTCAGACTTTATCCCGTTTGATGTTGGTCGCGGTGCTTATGCTACTAATATTTTCCAGTACACTGCCGGATATGTAGGCTCGCCGTTTGAAACTGGTTTGGTACAGCCGTCAACTGGTTTGGGGATTAATGCCAAGTCAAGTATTCAAATCGACGGTATCTCGATTAAAAACAATTTCTGGCGTATGGACTATGAAGTCAGTCATGAAATTATCGAGATGGGCAAGGTCAATGTACAGGCTTTCTCTATTATCGAGGAAAACGAAAAAGCCCGTAAAAAGGTTTACGACCTTGGTATGCAGAAAGTTGTCTTTTTGGGTATTCCAGATAACGAAGTCTCTGGTTTGCTGAACATGGAAGATATTACGGTCAATACGTCCCTCTTCCTAGTTAAGCTTGCCTCTATGACTGTGGCTCAGTTGCAGCAGTTAGCTTCTACAATGTTGGCGACCTATCTGGATAACAACGGCGCTACGGCAATGCCGAACCGCTTCTTGATTCCGACTTCTGACTTTGTAGCTTTGGGCGTTCCGTCTAATCCTGAGTTCCCGTTGAAAACGAAACGGGATATTTTGGAGGAAGCTCTTCGTCAGGGTGGGGCTACGGATATTAAAATTGTCCATACTACCTATAATGAAAAAGCTTCGGCCGATGGGAAGCACGCGCGGTATGTCTTGTATCGCCATGACGCGGATTCAATTAGGATGTATATTCCTAAGCCTTATACTCCGCACGCATTGTACCCGATGAATGGTGTTGACTTCATTTCTGTGGCTGAATCTCAGTTCACAGGGGTTGTCCCGTTGCGTCCGAAAGAGATTTTGTACGCCGACGCTCAGGCTTAACCTAAAGGGGCGGGAATGCTCTCGCCCCCTTATTTTTTTTGAAAAGGGGATAAAATGAAAAAGCTGTTAAATTTATCTAAGCGTGTATATATGCACTCTCTTATGAATAAGGACGGTACTTCTAAAGTGTTTCGTCTGGAGCCCGGAAAAACTCAGGATATTCCAGATGAAATTGCTCAATTATGGTTACGTTCTTCCGAAGTTCAAGTCGTTGCTGATGATGAAAAGGACAAAGAGATTGAACGTCTAAAAAAAGAACTGGCTAAAGCCCAGAGCAATAAGGACGACGAGAAATCGGAAAAAGAGGAGCTCCTTAAGAAAGCCGCAAGTTTAGGGCTTAATTTAAAGGGGTTGGCTAATGCTAAAATTGAAACGCTGAAAAAGAAAATTGCAGAAGCAGAAGAAGCGGCTCAGAATACTGCCGCATAGGTATAATGGGGGAAGTTATGATTATGCTTGTAGACGTGTTTAAGGCTCACTTTTTCAGGGACTTCCCCTATTTGCCTACTTATAACCCAGAAAAGATTTATTTTAAAGGGGATGAAGTATATTCAGCCCCGAACTTTTATCAATCCTTAATTGATGGTAATACTCAGCCAGTGACCGACAAAGAGGCATGGCAGCCGATTAAGGATGATGTAAATAATTATTTATCCGATATGGATATACAAAAGGCTATCGATGAAGCCCTGTTAAACTTCAATGCAGATTTATTTGATGATAACCCTACGGATGATTATATAGGGGACAGAAATCTTGCTTTATTGTATTTGATAGCTTTTTATTTGGTGATGGATATAAAAAATGCGATGGCTGGTTTAAACTCTCAAGCATATTCATCATTTGTAGCGAGTAAGTCTGTAGGGAATGTTTCGGAAAGCTACGGTATTCCCTCGTGGGTGGCTAATAATCCGATGTATAGTCTCTACATGGATAATGGCTACGGTAAAAAGTTCTTATCTTATCTTATTCCGCGGGTTACTGGTTGGATTCATCTCTCACCGGGTGGAACTACTTTCCGATGACGCAAGTAAAGATAAATACCAAAGGCTTTGATATTATCCGTCGTGCTTTGGAGGATAAATATAAAACCCGTGTAGGTATTTTGGGAAGTAAGGCTTCCCAGCAGCATAAAGGGGGGAAAGAAAACCTTACTAATGCGTTTTTAGGCGCCATACACGAGTTTGGTTCGTTTTCGCGTAATATACCCCCACGCTCATTTTTGCGTATGCCTCTCGAGGAAAAAATGGGGGAATGGATTAAAAAAAATAAAAACAGATATTATACCTTATTAACTGAGGGTAATATACGCAAATTTTATGTAGCTATGGGATTTGAAGCTGAAAAAATTATTGACGAGGCTTTTGCTTCGAGTGGCTTTGGGAAATGGGCTCCAGATTCCCCTGCTACGATTAAAAATAAGGGCTCCGCTATGCCTTTGTTAGATACTGGACAACTGCGTAATAGTGTAACAAGTAGAGTAATGTCAAATGATGAAAATAAATAATGCGTCGAATAAAAAAATAGGAGGCTCCGGGAGTCTTCCAAATATGAGCTCTACTATTATCTCGTGGTTCCAACCAATTACCTTTGGAGTGGTTAAAGCCTCTGTTGTGGATTATGAACGAGTTGTGACTATAGAACAAATAGAGACTCAGGGAGTAGTCCAGCCGTATAAACCAGAGCCTTTGGAGATTCAACAAGCTGGTGTCCGAAGCTGGACATGGTTAATGATTCACTGTTTGCCTAATCTACAACTTCGTAATAATGATTATCTATATTATGAGGGTGTACGATATAAGGTTCTTATGCGAGCCGATTATTCAGCCTATGGATATTTAGAATATATTGTTTGCGAAAGTTTTACTGATGAATAGAGAGCCTGTCAAAATTATTGCGGATATTCTTAGCCGTGAGATGAATATTCCAGAAGAGCGCATTTTTATTTATAATGATGGTCGCCCTTTGCCTAAGGATGAAGAGATTTATATTGTTTTATATGTGACATCCCGCCCCCCTTATGGAGCAAAGACCTCTTATAGGGACAACGATGGTATATTGGAAGAAGTCCAAACTCTGAATGTCCGGGAAAATATTATTGCTAGTATCGTGAGCAAAGATACTACAGCTAGAACTCGCTCTTACGAGGTTCAAATGGCTTTATCATCTACCTATGCCCAGCAGGTTCAAGAAAAATACGGCTGTCATATATCTATGATTGCTCCGGTGCGCGATATGTCCTTTCTGGAAGAAACGGCACGCTTAAATAGATTTGACACCGAAGTAACTATCCTTACGGTTTATGAAAAAGTTAAACCTGTAGATTATTATGATAGTTTCAAGAGCCAAGAAACTTATGAGCAGTAAATTTGCTTAATTAATTTTTATGGCGTATTCTTAAAAAAAATTGAGAGGTTTAAAAATGGTCGATATTTCTAATGTAATTAACACTTCAATCTCTCAAGCTCCTGCTGGACTTGAGGGCTATAATGTTAATAGTTTCTTATATTTGAGTGCTGTTCAGCCGGTTTCTAAATGGAATACTGAAACCTACCGTATTTATAAAGCTGCAACTGATGTTGGTAAAGATTTCGGTACTGATTCAAGCACTTATAAAGACGCTGTAATGATTTTTAGCCAGAAGCCCAATCTTTTGGCTGGAAATGGCTATTTAATCATTGCTCCCTTAATTGTAACTGGAGAATCTCCGTCGGAAGTAGTAGAAAGCTTGTCAGACGCTTTGAACAGAGTAAAAGCTCAAATTTATTTTGGCGGATGGATGACTAATAAAAAGGCTGAGGCTGAGGAAGTTATCGCTGCCGCTCAATTAAATGAAACTTTGGAATCTATTTATTTGCTTGGCTCTGGTGACGCCGCAGACTTTACTGCTGAGACAGGCTTATTTGATAAAGTATCGAAATTATCCTTATCCCGGACTAAACTTCTTTATTATGGAGATAGCACGGAAAATCTGGATAATATGAGAGGATTCGTTTCCGCTTATGCTGGTAGAGGTTTCTCTGTAAATTTTGCAGCCCAGAATAGTACGATTACGATGAATCTTAAGGATTTGGTAGGTGTATCTCCTGATAGCACAGTAACCGAAGCTATTTACCAGAATGCGGAGCAGTTGGGTGTTGATATGTACGTCGCTTATAATGGACTTCCGAAGATTGTTTCTAATGGAAACCCGCTCTATTTCGACGATATTTATAATCGTCTCTGGTTTGAACTGACAATGCGAGTAGAGCTGTTTAATGCGTTGGCAACTACCTCTACTAAGATTCCGCAGACGGAAACCGGTATGAATAACCTAAAGAGCGCCGCGCGTGCTGTATGCCAGAGAGGTGTATATAATGGGTTTATGGCTCCGGGAACTTGGAACGGTACAGATACCTTTGGAGACCAAGACGATTTTTATAGAAATATTGAGGATTTCGGCTTCTATGTATATTCAGCTCCGGTATCTCAGCAGTCTCAATCTGAACGTGAAACGCGTGTTGCTCCTGTGGTTCAGGTAGCTTGCAAGCAGGCTGGGGCTATCCATAAAATGAACTTAATTATTAATTTTGAAGCTTAGGGAGGGTGGTAATAATGGAAAGTTACACCGGTCAGGATATTATCAAGTTTAATGATAGATTACTTACTAACTTTGCGGATGGGGATGTAGTAACTGTTACTTATCCTAACGAACTTCATGGGATGAAAGACGGTAAGAACGGTAATAGTATTGCCGCCCATAATGAACAAGGGAATATCGCCGAAATTACTATGCGAGTGCTTAAGGGCTCACCCGATGATAAGTATCTCAACTCTTTTGTAAATGCGTGGAAGAAACACCTTTCTTCGTTTTCTCCTGCTTCTGTAGAGTTTACCAAAGTTATGACTGTGGATAATGGGATTACGAACGAAGTTACCGCTTTAAGTTTTGTTATCCCGTCTCGGAATGTAGATACAAAAGATAATGTTGAGGGAGACACCGACCAAGCCGTATCTATTTATAGCTTCCGTGCTGGTGTAAGCGACCGCGCGTTAGCTTAGTGAAACCTGTTGAGGGGGCAAAGTTATTTCCCCTTATAGCGTTACCCCCTCAGCGCTATAAGGACTTTAAAAGGGGATTATAATGAAAGAGTTATTATCAAGTGGGGCTACAATAGAGGTAAGTATTGCTCCGATTCAGGTAGGGTTTAAACTATTTCAGGCGGTTGTCCAAGAGTTTAAGAAAAGCGGAATTAATTTCGATTTTAATTCAGATGATGAAGTAAAAAGCTTAAAGGATGTATTCGCCAAAAATCCAGATAAGTTTATATCTGGCTTGCTGGATGTGGTTACTTCGGATAAGGTTCTTGCTTTGGTTATGGAGTGTGGGAAGAGTGCCGTCTATACTAAGAACGGAGTTTCTCAAAAAGTTTCGTTTGATAGTTTTGAAAATGAAGAATGTCGTGAAGACTTTTTCGAGGCCGCCAAGGTAATTGTGGAGAAGAATATTCGCCCTTTTTTTCCGAAAGCCCTTATGTCATCAAAACCAACTACCGCGTAAATAATCGTTATTCTGATGATGAGATTAGGCTTCCTAAGTTTATATATATGGGAGATAGTCTTATTTACTGGGCGATTACTTTAAGCCGTGCCGGATATGGAAGCGTAGATTTGCTTTTGTCCTACCCGAGTGATATATTTATGTCGATACTATATCATGAGGTATTTTTGAATGATTTTAGCGCAGAGACTAGGGCAATAAACCGGAGGGGTTAATTAATGAAAATTGGAGAGTTATTCGTCGATTTAGATTTCCGAGATGGTGGCGCTCTTAATAAGCTTACTAACTTCTCGATTAAGTTTTTAGCCCTTAAGACTGCCGCTAGCCAATTAGGCGATGTCTTCGATAATATGTTTGGTTCGGTTATTGACGGGGTGGTTGAGATGGAAAATCTTAACCAAGTCACTGGTTTAAATATCGAGAAAATGCAGAAGTGGAAAGCTGTAGCCGAACAAAATAATGTGGCTTTTGGGGATGTTGTATCTTCTTTAAAAAATCTTCAATCCGCTAGTGCTGATATTATGCTCGGTAAAGGGAACGCTGCTCCGTTTACCCAATTAGGGATTGATATGACAAGACCTCGTGAGGCTTTTGCGCTTCTGGATGAAATTAGAGCCCGTATCAGCGAAATTAAAGACCCCGGTTTGAGAAGAAATTTATTGCAAGAAATGGGCGTTTCAGAAAATATGCTTGTTCTGTTTAATCGCTTTAATGGCTATTTTGACCGTAATTTACAGCTTACTAAAGATGAGCGCCAAGCTGTAATGGATTTAAATAAAGAGTGGATTGCGCTAAAGCAGACAGCCGGCTTTGCGTGGGACAAGGTTTGGGCTCAGGCAGCTTCTGGAGCTTCCTCCTATGTTAAAGAGTTGCGAGGGATTATTAGCTACTATGCGCAAGTTATTAAAGACTCGGATAATTTAGGTGAAGCTTTAGAAAAAGTCTTTACTGATTTGTCGTCTACTCTGGATAAATTAGGCCGAGATAATAAGCTTTTAAATGTAATGAGTGGATTCGTAAAAGCTGTAGAGTCTTTAAGTTGGTTTTTTGGTAAAATTGGAGAGGGGCTTGGTTATGGGGCGGCGTACGCTCAAGAGGGTATTAGCCAAGTCGCGGACTGGGCACAGGGGAATAATGAATATAACGAAAATATTATGGCACAGCGCCGCGCAATTGCCCAGAGGTATGGGGTTAATTCTCAAGAATTAGCTGAGTTTGTCCGTAATAATCCCTTGCGGAGGGGAGAGCAAGTCGCTCCTTTGTGGAATGCTAATATTAATGATTTAAACCCGAATAATCCTCTTTATCGTTCGTTCCAAGAAAAAAATGCCTCTCAAGTGGATAATAGCTCGAGGACACAAAATATTAATACGAATGTAACTATCAATACGTCCCAGCCAGCAGATGAAGAGATGGGCAGAAAATTAGGGGATAGCTTTAATAATCAGGTAGGAAACGCGGGGTATATTAATAACTGATGGTAGCCTTTTTAGATGAAGCAATAGGAGTAAGTAAAAGCTTTGTTAGCCTGACCGGAACAGTGGGGATTGCTGGATTCGTGTTCGATATATCGAATGACGCTATAGTTGAGCTTGAAAATGAAATTACCGACCATTATGTGGAAAATGGAACTCCGATTGAAGACCATATTGCGATGAGACCTGAAAGGGTTACTCTTAGCGGATATTGTGGGGAATATAGGAATATTGTAAATGATGATAAAAGTACTTTGCAGAAAGTTTCTGAAAAACTTATTACAGTGGCTTCTTATCTTCCCGCTTTAAATCAAGCTGCTGAAAATATCTATAATCGTTTTAAGAATAAAGGGGTTGAATCAGCTTCTATTATGGACGTTGTAGATACTGGAACGGATTTATTTAAAGCGTATAGAAGTGTAAATATCCCTAGTGATAATCAGAGTGAAGCCTTTATCTTTTTTGAAGCCTTACGGAATGCGAGAAGTACTTTTACGATTCAAACCCCATATAGGTATTATACAGATATGGCTATAGAAACGATGAGGGCAACGCAATCCGGGGCGACGAAAGATGAGACTAGTTTCGAAATAACTTTCAAAAAAATTAGAATCGTTAATACTAAGACTACAGCGATTGCTGAATCTGTGGTCGAAAATGCCCAAGGGAGACTGGCTAATCAAATCTCCAGTACAGTTAATAAGGGCATAAGTAAAGGTAAAGAGATAGCTAATCAGTCTATAGTTAGCTTGTTCGGAGGATAAATGCAGCAAATTACAGATTTAGGAAGTGACGCTAAACAAACTTTTAGAATCCAGATTGAGAACGGGAAACTAGCTACGTTTACGTTTACCTATATGGATAATCAAATAGGCTGGTTCTTCGATGTTGAATATGAGGGATTCATTTCTAAAGGGCTTAGAGTTACTAATTGCCCTAATCTGCTCGCTGCTTATGAAAATTTAATCAGATTCGGATTAGCGTGTTTTGTGAATGATGGAGCTGAGCCATATTTTCAAGATGATTTTAGCACAAATAGGGCTACCCTCTATATCTTAGATAAAAGTGAGGTAGAACAGGTTCGCGAGGTATTATATGCTAAAATGGAATAGAAATTATAAGCTTAGTATGGATATAGGCGAAATTGTTCAGAGTAAAACCGGAATAGATTCTACGGGTAAGCCCATATATCAATATGAGTATGACAAACCTGTATTTACGGAGACTATCGAAATAGCCTATCCCTTTACGCTTAATTTCTCGGTTAAAAGAGATGTTTATTCTCAAGTTAATACTGCCTATTTCCAAATTTTAGGGCTCAATGAAAATACTCGGACTAAGCTTTACAAAGATAGGGATAATGTAAGAAAGTTTATCCGTATAAGGTTTAATGCTGGTTATGGGGATAATACCCCTTTATGTTTTAACGGAACAATTAAAGAGTGTTATTCGTACAAGGAATCTGGAGGGACTGAATTTAAAACCGAAATAGAAGCGTGGGATGGAGGATTTGGGATTTACTGGGCTCATACTAACAAGACGCTTTCTCGGGATGTATCAAGTACGGATATTCTAAATATCTTGACCGCCGATTTTAAGGTTATCGAACTGGGGGGAATATCTGATAATATTAAAATTCCTCAAACTAATCGAGACCATGTGTTTATTGGGCGGACGTGGGACTGTGTGCGGAGCTATGTAAATAACAATCTTTTTGTGGATAATGAACGTATTTTTTATATGATGACCGAGGAAGACGTTCGTCAGGGTGAAATTATGTCATTAGATGTAGACACTGGTTTATTGGCTTCTCCGCGGCGTAGAGATACCGTGATTGAGGTAGAACTATTATTTGAGCCGCGCGTTGTGCTGGGGCAGCAAATCTCGCTGACTTCTCAAACCGTTCCTTATTTAAATGGCACTTATAAGATTATAGGGATTCAGCACGATGGAACTATTTCAGGGGCTGTAGGTGGAAGACTAAGAACTACGTTGTCTTTATTTATAGGAACAAAAATATTTAATCAGATTAAGGAGTTGAATCGCGGTGTTACCTAGGGAATATCTGGATAAACTAAACCCCGATTTGCTGAAAATGCTTGAAACTTACGGGGATAATTTAGGCTCTAAATTTAAATGCCATAGAGTGGGGACGATTACTAAGTTCGACCCCCAAAGGTTAGTTGTTAATATTCGGTTGTTAGATAAGATGACATTTCGAGATATGGTTGATGACTATACCGAGTTAGTGGACATCCCAATTTTAATTTATGGAATAGATGGCTCTCATTTAACCTTTGGGGATATAACCGGAAGTGAGTGTTTAGTCCATTTTAATGATACCGATATAGACCTATGGCATGAAACTGGGGAGGCTTACGAGCCTAATACTGCTCGGATTCATGATTGGAATGATGGCTTTGCAGAATTACGCCCCTATTCTACCCCCCATTTATTTAACTATGATTTAGCCGGTACTGTATTAGACCGTAAAAACTGTAAAGTTAGATTGTTAGATAATGGGGCTATCGAAATTACAAATGGCTCTGCGATAATGACTTTATCGGGGAATAATGTAGATATAACCGCCAATACCCATATTGCTGGAAATGTCACTATTGATGGGGATGTTACGATTAACGGTAAAGTTACTATTATGGATAACATCACGATTCAAGGTGATACAAATCAAACTGGTCAGATTACGGCTACTGGTATGATAACCTCTAATACCGACGTTAGGGCTTTAGCTATTTCTTTATTAACCCATATCCACGGTGCTGTTATGCCCGGGGATGGTACGACAGGAGCGCCACAATGATATATTTAATTGTTCCTCTATCTGCTTTATTATGGAGAATCCGCGGAGGGCTCTGGAAAGAGTATATCCCCGGCAATAAGATATGGTATGCAGTGGGATTTGGATTGTATGGATATTTTTATTTTTCATCTATCCAAAGTGCCTTGGTAGGATTTGCGGCTTGTTATACTAGTTATCAGTTATATGGCTGGGGGCTATATTTGGGGAGGTTGTTATCAGGTGGGGAGTTGAAACCTAATCTTAATCAATACCGCGAATGTGAGTTAATCGATGATTTATTATATTCAGCCCATATTACATTTAAGGGAAAGACAATTTATCTTTGGGAATATCCGCGAGCGTTTGGCTTTTGTGGCACTACCTTGACCGGATTAATTATTACATTCTTGTGGGGGCTCTATTTGCAAAGCTTCTTAGTGATATTTTCCGGTTTGGCTATGGGCGTGATATATTGGCTAGGTGGTAAATTTGAAAAAATTCTTGTACTGGGCAAAAATGGCTGGAACTGGGGAGAGTGGCTGTTTGGGGCGTATCTGGGATTAATAGGAGTATTACAATGTCAGTTAGGGCTATAGATGATAATCGGGATTGGCAATTTGGGCAAAGTAAACAATCCTATAAAGTAGGAATTGAAGAGACCGCACAGATGATTAAAACAAGAGTCTTATCTTTTTTGGGTGACTGTTTTTTTGCGACTCAAGAGGGGATAGACTGGCTTAATCTGCTGGGTAAAGGAGCGCAAAAGGAAGAGGATTTAAAAAAGAGTATTAGCTTAGTGATTTTGGAAACGCCGCGCGTGCTGGCACTGAATAAGGTTGAACTTATCCGCGACCGGGATAGCCGAAAATTGATTATTTCTTATGATGTCGCTACAATATACTCACAAAGTTACATTGGTTCAATAGGTGTTGATAATGGCTAACGAAATAAACGCAAATGGGATTGAGACCGAAGACCTCCAGACGATTATTGATAAACTGACTATCGAGTTTAAAAATATCTATGGACAGGATATTAATTTAGAGCAATCAACCCCAGATGGGCAATTAATTAATATCTTTGCACAAGCTAAGATTGACACATTAAACTTAGCCGTCCAGCTGTATAATCTGTTCAACTCTGAGACAGTTATCGGTAGGGCTCAGGACAATCTTTATAAGTTAGTGGGATTATATAGAAAATCTTCCCAATTTTCTTTTGTGCAAGTTAATGTTACGACCACTCAGGCAGTAAATCTGGAGGGGCTAGACGATGATATCGAGAATATTAATGGTGTGGGTTATACGGTATCTGATACGAACGGTAATAATTTTATTCTTACTAACTCAGCCGCTATAACTGGAGCCGGAACTTATCTTCTGGAATTTAGGGCTCAAAATGTAGGCGCCGTTCAAGTTCTTCCAAATACTATTAAAAATATGGTTTCCGTTATTAGGGGCGTTTCTGGAGTAAACAACCCCGGTGTCCAATATTTGACCGGTAATGACGCAGAAACAGACGCAGAATTTAGAATCAGATTCAATAAGTCCCGTTCTATTTCCAGTAAGGGATTTAGTGATTCACTCTTAGCCGCTTTACTTAATATTAATTTAGTAGCTGACGCACAGGTTTATCAAAATAGGACTAATCAGACCGATGGAGATGGAACTCCGGGGCATACAGTTTGGGTGATTGTAGAGGGCGGAACTAATGAAGATATTGCTCAAGCTATCTATGCTAATGTAACCGATGGTGCGGGAATGCGAGGGGAAACGCAAGTTGTAATTAAAAAATCTAATGGATTGTTCGAGACTATTAATTTTGACCGCGCTAGTTCAGAGCCCCTATATATTCAAGCTACTTTAAAGAATTTAACGGCTGAATCTTTAGACTTAGACGCGATTAAGCAACATTTGGTTAATAGCTTAAGTTTTAAAATTTATTCTCCGGTTGATACGGCAGAAATAACTTGTATTTTGCGAAATTATAGTTCGGATTATATCCCGTATAATGTGGGAGTAAGCCTTAATAATTCTGACTGGGAAGAGTATTTACTCCCGAGTTCAAAATTAAATAAGTTTTCACTAAGTCCAGAAAATATTAAATTAACGGTGGTATAATGACGACTTTACAAGATTACTATGCTAATTTATTAATCATCCAATATAATGGACTTCCTAAAGCGTCCCAGACTATTAGGTTGTTGACGGAGGTAGCCTCTGGGGATGAAATTTTAAATCAACTTCCCGAGGCTTTTGATGTAGATACTGCCGTGGGGGCTCAACTAGATTTAATCGGTCAATTTGTTGGGGCTGATAGATACGGATTGAGCGATGATGAATATAGAATTTTGATTAAATTTAAAATTATTGTGAATAATATTGACGCTAGCATGAAATCAATAGATGACGCTATTTTTAATACGTTTGGGACTTCAATCGTTGTGTCTAATAATAAAGATATGACTATGACCTATATCATAGAGCCGCTTTATAAAAATGTAGTAGAAGCTGCGTATAAATTAGGCTTTTTGCCTGTACCTTTAGCGGTAGGGGTAAATGTTATTTTGATGGTTCCAAATCCTGATTTGATTTTCGGCTTTAAACGCGGTATGTTAGAAACAAATGCAATAGGCTTTTCGACGAAAGATAAGAAAAGACAAGCGACATGGCTTACTAAAGATAATATCCTTACGGGGGGGGGCAATGGCTAAATTAGCTCGTGTAACACAGAAGATTTTTGCAGGAAACGCGCAGCCAACAGATACGGCTGTCTTTGGGACGATGAAAACTCAAGCACCTCAATATACTGGGGATATTGCTCAATTGATGTCTAACCCTGCATTTTTGCAGGGCTGGGGTTCTGCTGTTGAGGAAAATTTCGCTCCATTTATGGAAGAAATGACGGGTGTGCAGAAAGTGTTTTCCCAGCAAATTGCTTACTTGCTCCAAGATGGTATTCCTGAATATGACCCGGGAACAACTTATTATATAGGAAGTGTCGTCCGTTCTGGGAATAGCTGGTATGAATCTATTGTCGATAATAATACTGGCTCTGCTGTGACTGACACGAGTAAGTGGGTTTTGCTTTTTAATGGTAAAAATTTTATTGAGGGAATCCCTAGCTGGTATAACGGAACTATTTATGCCAAAGGAAGTATTACTAAAACATTAACTGAGGGCAATGTTATCTTATGGCTGAGCTTGCAAGATAATAATTTAAATCAGAATCCGACTTCTACTTCTGGATATTGGAAAAAAATTATTGATACTTCGTTTGAGTTCGTAACCCAGCAATATGTGGATAATAATTTTCGAAGAATCGCATACGATGAAGATAGGAATGTAGGGAATATCTCAGGAAATTATACCTTAGCTTTGGGAAATACTGACGAAAGAATATCTATCCCGGTCGCGGATAATGTAACTATAACTTTGGACTCCTCAGGATTGACATTCCCTGACGATAAAGATTGGTACACCGTAGTTCTAAACATTTATTTCACTGCTGGAGCTAAAACCGTAACTTTTGCTGACTCAACTGGACAAGCATTAAAATGGATTAATGGATTAGTCCCAGATTTTACTAATGGCTTACCCCATTTAGTAACCTTTACTCGCCATAAATCATGGAATTATTTCGTTTCCTCTGACGCGGGAAGTATTGGAGGCTAGGCAATGACTATACCGTACAACTTCGACCCTTTGGGCAGTAGTAATATGCCTACTTATGACCCGGGAACTATATTAATTGAACATTCTGGTGAATATACTTATAATATTAAACTATCTCGCGGTGTTTATAAAATAGCTCTATGTGGTTCTGGAGGAACGGGAACAGTGTGGATTGCCGGCAGTTATGGCATGGGGTCATCCGGTGGTTCTGGGGCGTTTGTTGAAATAGAAATTTTTAATCCGAGAAATCAGCAGCTTCAAATTTATGCTCCTCCTGCAAGAATTAATAGAGGTTCTCAAGCTGGCGGTGACGCAGTAATGACTTTAAATAATGTAGAAATTGTGAGAGCTGGCGGAGGGCGACCCGGAGGTGCTGGATATGGTGGCTCAGGAGGGACTTATACGGTAAATAGTTCTTCTGGATTGATTACTATACTGTCGACTAATGGCATAAATGGAAAAGGAGGGGGAGCAGGTTTTTCAGGTTCGGCTCCAGAGGGAGCTTCCGTTTCGCTTTATGGCAGTTGGGGAACTGGGCGAGAAGTAAATAGTAATCCGGGCGGGCTTAGAGTGGAATATTTACGTTATAGTTAATAAAGGGCAATATAATGATAGGATATGCAAAATTAGTAAATGGAAATTTAGAGTTTGCTCCGTATTTTTTAGAAAAAAACGGTGCTTCTATCCTTGGCTATAACTTTGATAGTAATATCGAGATGATGGTTTCCGATGGTTATAAGCCTGTAGAGACTATCGACGATAAATCCTCATATAGCGATTGCGATGGTACTTTCTCGTTTGAATTTAAAGAAGAGGCAGATAAAATTGTTGAAAAAGCTATATTCCATAAATATTCGGATGAGGTAAAAAGCCAACAAGTGCGAGAGACTCGAAATGCTTATCTTGAGGGAACAGATAAAATGATAGCTCTTCCTGACTTCCCGATTAGCCAAGAAGAAAAAGAAAATTTAATTACTTATCGCCAGTATCTGAGGGATATTCCAGAGACAAAGGGCTTCCCGTGGATTAAAGTTTTAAACTTTGAAGAATGGAGTAAAAAAAATGTGGCTAATTGAGGTGACTACAGGGGATATCGTTCCACCTACTCCAACTTATACCTTTACGATTAATCCTACTCCCGAAAATGCTATAGTTACGATTAATGGAGAAACACGTAATAGTTTGACTGCCGAAGAAAATACCTTAATTGAGTGGACAGTTGAAGCTGAGGGATATATTAGTCAGAGCGGAAATTTAACTTTGACGGAAGATAAAACTCTGGATGTTGTTTTGGAAGAACAGCCCTCTTTCCCAGTAGACAATATTCTGGGGGATGTAACAAGCTTTGAGGGCACCAGTATGCTTAACGCCGAACACGTTTTGCAAAATGGTTATGACTATTTTAAAAATGGAACAGCCCTCCCTGCTGATGACTTTGTTTCGATGACGCAATTAGAAAATAATAATATTACTATGCAACTTGATAAGGCGGTAACCGTTAAAAAAATATCTGTATTATGCTCAAGTAATTCCTCGTCTACTGGTATGTTGTGGAGCTGTACATTTTATAAGCCCGATGGCTCATCAGATTTTCGTAATAGTTCTCAATTTAAGGGCTCATCTCAACAGACTGTAGAAGTTGTTCCAGGTACTGCCGCAGAGGGAGTAAATAAAATAGATATTACTATGGGGGGAGTAATTTCTCCTGTAGTTACAGTTAAAGTATGGGCAATTTATGTAGAATTGGAGACCGCATGACGATACCATACAACTTCGACCCTTTGGGCTCTACATTAATGGTTCCGTATAAGCCTAATATTGTCGTTTGGGAAGCTAGACCACAACCAGAAAATGGCGGTCAGAATAATGTGACTGCAACTATTAAGTTATATCCTGGAATTTATGAATTTTTGCTTGTGGGGGGGGGAGCAACTCTGCTTATGGTGGTTTTGACGGCTATGCTGGAGGTTCTG
>OIGD01000547.1_pt1 | contig 44135 bp, 55 predicted proteins | sample 1582211 | NCBI WGS metagenome assembly OIGD01 (sample SAMN04414078, study PRJEB24778) | human gut metagenome | material: faecal | host: Homo sapiens
AAATATATTTGTAATTTTATTACAAAAAGTGCGACACTTATTATTGCAATTTATAAGCAAGGAAAATTGTAAAATTTGCCTTGCTTTTTATAATTATATGTGGTAAAATATCAACATAATATGTGGCAGTACAAGAGACTAGTAATAAATTTAAATTTTATTTCAGAGAGGTTATGGTTGGTGAGAATAACTTAAAATAATTTATGAATCTACTCTTTAGCTTTTAGTGAAAACTAAACCTATTAATGCAAGGTTATAAGCATTGTTAAGATATAAAAATTATTTTATTGGATAATTTTTATAATTAAGGTGGCACCGCGATTTTTATCGTCCTTATGATTTTTTCATGAGGGCGTTTTTGTTTTTATTATCGCTATTATTATTGTAGCATTATTTCAGTATTATTATAATAATTATTATTGTGCTATCTCATATGCTTTGTATTATTTTGTTTAATTTTCACCAGTAATTTTTAAGGAGGTAATTTTATGGAACATGTGAAAGTTGGACGAGTTTATAGACATTTTAAGGGTAATTACTATTTTGTTGAAAATATTGCATATGATAGTGAAACTCAAGAAAAAATGGTTGTTTATAAACCTTTATATTCACGTGAAGATGATAAACAAATTTGGGTAAGACCAGAATCAATGTTTTTGTCTGAAATTTCTTTAGATAGGCCAGATAATATAGCAAAGCAGTCGAAAAGATTTAAGTTATGTGAAGAAATTGAAAAGAATTATATTAACTAATGTTTTCAAGTTAAAAAATGTAAAAATAAAATCTATAGTATTAATATAAATTTTACAATTAAGTATTAATATAAATTTAACAATTAAAAAGCATAAATTTAAATAAATGGGTTTATGGGTAGATCCAATTTAAAAACCTAAATAATTATATAAGGAAGAAAAGTTTATGATAGATATTAAATTTTTAAGAGAGAATCCTGATATTGTAAAGGAAAATATCAAGAAAAAATTTCAAGACCATAAATTGGTTTTAGTAGATGAGGTTATTGAGCTTGACAAAAAAAATCGTGAGGTAAAATTAAAAGGTGATGAACTTAGAAGTATGCGTAATTCATTAAGTAGCCAAATAGGAAATTTAATGAGAAACGGTGAAAAAGATGAGGCTGAAAAAATTAAGGTTCAAGTTCAAGATATTAATAATCAACTTACAGAAAATGAAAAGTTAGAAAATGAGTATGCTGAGGAAATTAAAAAGAGAATGATGAAAATCCCTAATATAATGCATGAATCTGTGCCTATTGGTGAAAATGACACAAAAAATGTAGAAGTTAAAAAATATGGTGAACCAGTAGTCCCAGATTATGAAATACCATATCATGGTGAAATAATGGAAGCTTTAAATGGTTTAGATTTAGATTCTGCTCGTAGAGTTGCTGGAAATGGTTTTTATTATTTAATGGGAAATATTGCAAGACTTCATTCTGCTGTTTTAACTTATGCTAGAGATTTTATGATTAATAAAGGTTTTACTTATTGTATTCCACCATATATGATTCGTTCAGATGTTGTAACTGGTGTTATGAGTTTTGAAGAAATGGATGCTATGATGTATAAAATTGAAGGTGAAGATTTATATTTAATAGGAACTAGTGAACATTCTATGATTGGTAAATTTAAGGATCAAATTCTTCAAAAAGCTGATTTACCTTATACTATGACTTCATACTCTCCTTGTTTTAGAAAGGAAAAAGGTGCACATGGTATTGAAGAACGTGGTGTTTATAGAATTCATCAATTTGAAAAACAAGAAATGATAGTTGTTTGCGAACCAGAAGAAAGCTATGAATGGTATGATAAAATGTGGAATTATACTGTTGAATTATTTAGAAGTATGGATATTCCTGTTCGTACTTTGGAATGTTGTAGTGGAGATTTAGCTGACTTAAAGGCTAAAAGTGTTGATGTTGAGGCTTGGAGTCCTAGACGTAAAGAGTATTTTGAAGTTGGTAGTTGTTCTAATTTAACAGATGCACAAGCTCGTAGACTTGGAATTCGTATTAAGGGTGAAAAAGGCAATTATTATGCTCATACTTTAAATAATACTGTTGTTGCTCCTCCTAGAATGCTTATTGCTTTAATTGAAAATAATTATCAGGCTGATGGAAGTGTTATTATTCCTGAAGTTTTGCGTCCTTATATGGGTGGACTTGATAAGATTTCTGTTAATTAAAGTTTGGTGCCTTTGGTTAACGCCACAATTTAGGGTTAATGCTAAAGTAAAAATTTTATTCTTTTGGGGGTGAAAAAATGTTAATAAAAAATCCTAAAATTGAGATTTCTGCAACTTCTCCTAAGCAGTATCCCGTTTCAGGGTTACCTGAAATTGTTTTGGTTGGCAAGTCTAATGTTGGAAAATCTTCTTTTATTAATACTATGATTAACAGAAAAAAATTAGCTAGAACTAGCAGTGAACCCGGAAAAACTAGACAAATTAATTTTTATAATATGGATGATAAATTTTATTTTGTTGATTTGCCTGGTTATGGTTATAGTAAAATGTCTAAAGTTGAACAGGCTAAGGTTAATATCTTTATTGATGAGTATTTACATATTAGAAAAAATATATCTTTGATTATATTGTTAATTGATATTAGACATGAGCCTGGAGCTAATGATAGAATGATGTATGATTATATTATTCGCTCAGGATTGCCATTTATGGTAATTTGCAATAAGGCTGATAAAATAGCTGTTACGAAAGTAGATAACGCTGTAAAAGCCATTCAGAGCGATTTAAATCCTATTGGAGATTTTACATTTATACCATTTTCTGCTGAAAGAAAAATTTATAGTGAGGATGTATGGGATATTTTAGAGGAGTATATTTAAACTCCTCTTTATAATATTTTCTCTAAATCAATACAATCTTTTAATTCATCATATGTAATAACAAACTCAAACTCTCCATCTGCTCCTGAGCCGATTACATCTTTAGGTATAATTAAAACTACCCCATCTTCTCTTAAGTACACTTCTTTATTTTCATCAAATTTAACAGTAGAATCCACAACTTCTTCATACCCATTATTTAATGTGTCATATCTGCTATCTGTTTTTAATGCATTCATTATACTATTTTTAGCTATTTTAGTATATTTAGTTCCATCTGTAATTATATCTTTCAATTTTAGCACTTCACCAGTTTTAATATTAAAAGAATAGCCACTATTAGCATCCCAGCTTACTCCTCCTAGATTACCTCTAAATTTGTATTCAAATGTTACTATTTTATCATTGATATATTCTGGTTCAGCTATTACATTAAAACCTATATTATAATTTTCTAATTTTGAATTTTCATCTAATATTTCCATAATATAATCATCTTCTGTATTTGATAATATTTCTTTATAGGTTTTATCGTAAATTCTTTTAACTTGATTTTCTATTGATGTTGCAACAGTTTTATTTATTCCTGAAATTTCTGGAATAAAATTTTTGTAAAAATACTTAGCATTTTCTTTTTTCAATTTTTTTACAATTTGAATATTATATTTTACAGAGATTTCATCTTTAGTTATTGTAAATGTTTTATTTTTCAAATCAATCTGATTTTCTAAAATATCTGTTCCTTGTGCTGTTTTTGTGTCAATTATATACCAATCTGAAGTACTATTATGACCTCCCATATCATCATATAACTGAATTGCAAGTTTTCCATCTTGTTGTAATTCAGAAGCTACTTTTCCTGGTCTATATCCTGTTTTTTTCTCATAATAATCTAATGCCATTTGTTCTAATTCATTTTGAGTATATTCTTGTTTTTTATTGTCTTGATTATTAGAATTATTATTATCTTGTTTATCGCTGTTTGATTGTTCTATATTTATACTGTTATTTGAGTTACTATTTGTTTGAGTATCCTTGCTTTGGTTTTTAAAAATTTTACTGCTATTTGCTCCTACTAAAAAGCCAACTCCAGCAATTACCACAACACAAGCAATTCTTACTATTACTTTTTTGCCTTTATTGTTTTTAATTTTATCTTGAACTTGTTTATTTTCTATATTTTCATTTATTTTTGTTTCATTATTTTCACTCATAGTACTCCCTCCTTGTATATATTTTACTAATACAAAATTAAAAAATCAAGAAAAAAATTTACTATTTTTATAATAAATTTTTTTCTTGATTTCAAGTTTTAGTAAATAATTATTATTAGATGCAAATTTTTATCTATGACAATCAGTTTTAAGTGATTGTGAAATTACAGTGAATCTTCTATGAATTTTACCTGAAGTCTATTGACTATTTTTAGTTAAACTATTTTAATATTGAATATAAAATTTGATTTCATTAATTAAATTATCTATCTATTTTAATAAAATTCACTATATACAATTACCAAAATTCAAGCAAAAATGTAAAAGAATATCAAATAAGCTAGAAGAATGGCTAACCTTTATTAGTTGTAGAAATTTGGAGGAAATTAGCATGATTGAAAATGAATATGTAAAAAAAGCTGAAGAGGAATTAGAATATTTAAGCGGTGATGCAGCTGAAAGAAGATTGGCAGAATTAAGAGAAAAGGCAATACGAGATGAAGCAGCTGCCATAGCTGGTGCAACTAGACGAGGTATTGAAAAGGGACAACTTTATTTTACACTATCTAAATAATAAAAAAATGTATATTCTTTATTATAGTAAGAGAGTATCGAAAAGTTTACACAAACTTTTCGATACTCTCAACAGTTCCTTCAGGAATATTTAGCATTTCTGAAATTTCTTTTACAGAAAAACCGTTATAATAATATAATACTGTTATAGTTCTTAAGTCTTCTTCAATTTCATCTAGTGCTTTACTAACTATTGAATTACATTCATATTTATCATATGTTTTTAAATCTTGCACTTCTAATATATCTACAACTTTTCCTTGACTTTTGTTTTTTGCAATAATGTCATAACATTTGTTTATTAAAATTCGTATTATCCAAGTAGAGAAAAATTTATTTTCTTTTAACTTATTCAAATTTTTGTATATACTAATCAAAGTTTCTTGTATTGCATCACAAATGTCATCTTCATTATTTAAAATAGATTTAGCTGTTTTATACATTTTTAATTTGTTATTCTCAATTAGCTCACCAAAAGCTTCTATATCACCATTTTTTTGGTTTTTCTACTAGTTCCATTTTTTACCTCCTCCCCTTTACTAATTAGACATCTAATTTTTCTCTTTGGTTCAATTTTTTTAATAAAAATATTAGCGAAAAATTTGTGTTTTAAACCAATGAAATTGAAAAAAGCGAAAAAAGTCATGAAGTGAACCCAAAATGTTAGACAAAAAGTTTAACAAGGAGGGTTCATTTTTTATGTCAAAATATTCAAAGGAATTTAAGTTAGAAGTGGTAAAATATTATTTACAGGAACATCATAGTTATTCAGAATGTTGTAAAAAATTTAATATTCCAAGCATGACACCAATTAAACAATGGGTTGATAAATATCAATTATATGGTGTTGAATGGATTTTTAAAAATTTAAAATCAAGTTATGATGGTAATTTTAAGCAAAATGTTGTAGAATATATGCATACTAATCATTTATCAGCAACAGAAACAGCTAATTATTTTAAATTAGGCAATCATTCTGTTGTATTGAAATGGGAACGTATATATTATGAGGAAGGACCGCAAGGCTTATACATTGAGCGACGTGGTAGAAATAAGAATATGAATTCTAAACCCAAAAAGAAAAAAATAGATAAAGAAATAGAAGAAGATTTAATGGCGGAAAATCAACGTCTTCGAATGGAGAATGAATACTTAAAAAAATTAAATGCCTTAGTTCAGGAAAGAATCAAGCGAGAGAACAAGAAAAAGTAATTGTTGTCAATGAATTAAGGCAAAAATATAGCTTGAGAGAATTATTAAAATTAGCAGAAATGCCAAGAAGTACATTCTATTATCATTTAAATAATCTAAAAAAAGAAGATAAATATAAGGTTGAAAAAGACGAAATTCTATCAATATTCCATGAAAATAAAGGACGTTATGGTTATCGAAGAATAACACTAGAAATGAGAAATCGTGGATATGTAATAAATCATAAGACAGTTGCAAAATTAATGAAAATAATGGGATTACAAAGTATTCAAAGACCGAAAAGAAGATATAATTCATATCAAGGAACAATAGGAAAAATAGCAGATAATTTATTAAAAAGAGATTTTAAAGCAGATAAACCAAATCAAAAATGGGTTACAGATGTAACGGAATTTAAAGTTAATAATGATAAACTTTATTTATCTCCAATAGTAGATTTATTTAATGGTGAAGTAATAAGCTTTAATTTATCAAGGCATCCAGTATTTAATCAAGTAGTGGATATGTTAGAAAAAGCCTTTAATAAAATAACCGATAATACAAATTTAATATTACATTCAGATCAAGGTTGGCAGTATCAAATGAAGCAATATCAATATCTTTTAGAGCAAAAGGGTATTAGACAAAGTATGTCAAGAAAAGGAAATTGTTTAGATAATGCATGTGCAGAAAACTTTTTTGGAATATTAAAATCAGAACTTTATTATATAAAAGAAAAAGAATATAAAAATATAGAAGAATTAGAAAATGATATAATTGAATATATAGAATATTACAATAACAGAAGAATTAAGAGCAAACTAAAAGGAATGTCCCCTGTCCAATACAGAAAACATTCCATGTTAGTAGCCTAATTTATACTGTCCAACTTTTTGGGTTCAGTACATCAATACTTTTTTCGCTTTTTATAAATTTTAAACTAAAGCTAATATAACAACTTCAGCTGCATCTCCTCTTCTAGGTCCTTTTTTGATTATACGTGTATAACCACCATTTCTACCTTCATATTTAGGAGCTAATTCGTTAAATAATTTAGATGTTAAATCTATTTTATTTCCTTCGCTATCTGTTACTTTATTTACCATAGTCATCATTTTTCTTCTTGCATTTAATCTTGATGGCATATCTTTTTGTCTTTTTTCAGTTGTTTCTTCTTTTACAACTTTTAAATATTCTTTACCATTTTTGCTTTTTGCAAGTTCTGTAACTTTTCTACCATTGCTATCTAATTTAGCTTTTACTACTTTAGCATCAACAGTTTCATAGTTATCTTTTTCTCTTATAGCTAATGCTATTATACTGTCAGCCATAGCTTTTAATTCTTTAGCTCTAGCTTCTGTTGTTTCGATTTTACCATGTAATAGTAAATCTGTTAAACCTGTTTTTAACATAGCATTTCTTATATCTGTAGTTCTACCTAATTTTCTATTAATTGCCACTTTTTTCACCCTCTCTTTTTTATTAATAAGTAAAATTCTATATTAGTTTATTTATCAAAAACTAATTAATCTTCTTCTCTAGCAAAATCTAGACCTAATGAATGTAATTTATTTGTTACTTCATCTAAAGATTTTTTACCTAGATTTCTAACTTTCATCATATCTGATTCTGTTTTATTTGTTAAGTCTTCAACTGTAGAGATATTAGCTCTTTTTAAACAGTTAAATGATCTAACAGATAATTCTAAATCTTCAATAGACATTTCTAATACTTTTTCTTTCTTGAATTCTTCTTTTTCAATCATTACTTGAGTATTTTTTGTTGCCTCTGATAAATCTATAAATAATTCTAAGTGTCCAGTCATAACTTTTGCTGCTAAACTTAATGCTTCATATGGTTTTAAACTTCCATCAGTCCAAACTTCTATTGTTAATTTATCAAAATCTACCATTTGCCCAACTCTAGTGTTTTCAACTGAATAATTAACTTTTTTAACTGGTGTATAGATAGAATCTATTGGAAGAACTCCTAAAGGTTGATTTTCCTTTTTGTTTTTCTCAGCTGTATTGTATCCTCTACCCATTTCAGCTGTTAATTCCATTACTAATGAACCACCTTCTGCAACAGTAGCAATATGTAAATCTGGATTTAATATTTCAACTGTTCCATCTGTCATTATATCTCCAGCAGTAACTTCTCCTTCTCCTTTAAAGTTAATTCTTAGAGTTTTTTCTTCGTTTTTATCTAATTTTAATCTTACATTTTTAAGATTAACAATTATCTCTGGTACATCTTCTACTACATTTGGTATTGTTGAAAACTCATGTAATACACCTTCTATTTTTACACCTGTTATAGCACTTCCAGGTAATGATGAAAGTAATATTCTTCTTAATGAATTTCCTATTGTTATACCATAACCTCTTTCCAATGGTTCACAAACAAATTTAGCATAATTATTATCATTGTCCATCTCTAAGCATTTAATATTTGGCTTTTCAAATTCTATCATTTTAACCTCCTAATAATTAATCATTTTTTATATCCAGTTTTAAAGTTAAAGTATACATTTTTTATTATCATAAAAAACAAAATTGATTCTTTTGAACTTTATTTTTAAATATAAACAAATTAAATAATAATTTATTAAAAAATATAAACTTTCCTTTAATCCATTTACAACTATTATTTTGAGTAAAGCTCTACTATTAAATGTTCTTCTACTGGTAGATCTATTTCATCTCTTGATGCTAATTTGATAACTTTACCACTTAAGTTTTCTGCATCTTTTTCTAACCAAGCTGGAACTGGTCTAGATGCATTTTCTTCAGCACTTAATTTTATTGTTCCATTATCTTTTCTTATTTCTCTAACAGCTATTACATCTCCTGCTTTTACTAAATATGATGGTATATCAACTTTTTGTCCATTAACTTCAAAAGCACCATGTGTTACTTGCATTCTAGCTTGTGCTCTTGAACTAGCTAAACCTAGTCTATATACAACATTATCTAATCTACTCTCTAATATTTGTAGTAATACTTCACCAGTAATACCTTTGCTATTAGAAGCCATTTCAAAATATTTTCTAAATTGCTTTTCACTTACACCATAAAAAGCTTTTGTTTTTTGTTTTTCTCTTAATTGAGTACCATATTCAGATAGTTTCTTCTTTTTTTGTCCATTTTGTCCTGGTGCGTAGTTTCTTCTAGAAATACTACATTTATCAGAATAACATCTTGAACCTTTTAAGAATAACTTTTGTCCTTCTCTACGGCAAATACGGCATTGTTCATCTTTATATCTTGCCATTTTTCTATTTCACCTTCCTTAATTATTTTCAAATCATCATGATATTATTTTTATTATACACGACGTCTTTTTGGTGGTCTACAACCATTGTGTGGTATTGGTGTTACATCTTTAATACTGCTTATTTCTAGACCTGCAGCTTGTAATGATCTTATAGCTGCTTCACGACCAGAACCTGGTCCTTTTACAAATACTTCTACTGATTTTAAACCATGTTCCATAGCTGTTTTAGCTGCTGTTTCTGCTGCTTCTCCAGCTGCGAATGGTGTGCTTTTTCTAGAACCTTTAAATCCTAATTGTCCAGCACTTGCCCAAGATAAAACATTACCTTGAACATCAGATATTGTAACTATTGTATTATTAAAACTAGAATGAATATGAGCCATACCTTTTTCGATATTTTTTCTATCTCTTCTTCTAGTAACTCTTTTTGTTACATTTTTAGTAGCCATTTTATGTTTTACCTCCCTAATTATTTTTTACTTTTACTTACTAATTTTCTAGGACCTTTTCTTGTACGAGCATTAGTTTTTGTTCTTTGTCCTCTTACTGGTAATCCTCTTCTATGTCTTAAACCTCTGTAGCATCCTATTTCTGTTAATCTCTTGATATTAAGAGCAACTTCTCTACGTAAGTCACCTTCAACTAAATGACCTTCCATAGCATTTCTTATTGCTTGTACTTGATCATCAGTTAAATCTTTTACTCTAGTATCTGGGTTAACACCAGCTTGTTTTAATATTTTTTGTGAACTTGGTAAACCTATACCATAAATATATGTTAATCCAATTTCTACTCTTTTTTCTCTAGGTAAATCTACTCCTGATATACGAGCCATTATTTTAGCACCTCCAAAATATTTTGTTTTTTATTTTATTATTGTTTTGAATATTCTATATTACATTAAAGGTGAAATGCATTAATATAATTAAATCGGATTTTTTAATTATACTAATCTTTAATTAATATAAAATGTTATATATAAACACAAATTAAATAATTTATCAGCCGCTTACATAACTTGTGTTAATACCATGAAAAAATTAAAATTATCCTTGTCTTTGTTTGTGTTTTGGATTTTCACAAATTACTCTGATAACACCTTTTCTTTTGATTACTTTGCATTTTTCACACATTTTTTTAACTGATGGTCTTACTTTCATTTCACTACACCTCCTGTAATTTTTATTACAATAACCTACATATAGTGTTTGTATAATTTTAATGATGCGTGAGGTCAGACGTATACAATAACAGGCTAAATGTAATTTTATACATCTCACATCGCACCTCATAAATTACTCAAACACTATTTGCTTTTGTATATATATTAAAATTTGTTCTGTTTTTATTTTGCTCTCCAAGTAATTCTTCCCCTTGTTAAATCATAAGGTGAAAGTTCTACTTTTACTTTATCTCCTGGAAGAATTTTTATATAGTTCATTCTTAATTTTCCAGAAATATGAGCTAAAATTTGATGTCCATTTTCAAGTTCAACCTTGAAGTTTGTATTAGGTAATGTTTCAACAACTGTTCCTTCTAATTCTATAACATCTTCTTTTGACATGTTAACCTCCCAAATTTTATTTTTAATCTACAAATAATAATTGCTAATTCACATATAATAGCTTTTATATTATATTACAAATTTATAACAAAGTCAATATTTCTGGCTCATTTTCTGTAATTAAAATTGTATTTTCATAATGTGCAGACAAACTTCCATCTTCTGTTATAATTGTCCATCCATCATCTAATTCTAAAATGTCTTCTTTTCCTTGTATAACCATTGGTTCAATTGCTAGAGTCATACCAGGTTCAAGTCTTATTCCCCTTCCTGGTTTTCCATAGTTTGGTATTCCTGGATCTTCATGCATTTGTCTTCCAATTCCATGACCTTGAAATTCCTTTACCACTGAATAGCCATTTTTTTCAACAAAAGTTCCAATAGCATGACATACATCACCTATTCTATTTCCTTTAACAGCATATTTTATCCCTTCAAAAAATGCCTGTTCTGTTATATTTACCAAATCATATGCTTGTTTACTACCTTTTCCAACAACATATGTTCTAGCAGCATCACCATTAAATCCATCTTTTAATACAACTAAATCTATACTAACAATATCACCTTCTTTTAGTTTTACTCTACTAGAAGGTATTCCATGAATTACTTCATCATTAATAGATGTACAAATTGTAGCAGGAAAAGGTGGTACCCCTTTTATTCCTGGGTTATAACCTTTTTGTGCTGCTATTCCACTATTTTCTTTAATAACTTTTGCTGCTATTTTATCTAGTTCTAATGTTGTAATTCCTGGTCTTATATTTTCTTTTAATGCTTTATGTACCAACGCAGTTACTTTACAAGCCTCTCTCATTAGTTCTATTTCTTTTTTTGATTTTATAGTTACCACTTTAATTACTTCCTTTTTATATCTATTATTTTTGAATTTTTTTATAAAACTTTCATACTAAAAATTTTATTATACATTTTTCATGAATTTCAATTATTTTTGAATTTTCTTCATAAAATCTTCACAAGCTTCATCAGCAAACCTATTTATTTTTTGGCTAATTTCTTCAACAATAACAATACCTTTTTCTTTATAAAAATCTACCAAAGGTCTTGTTTCTGTATCATAAATTTCTAATCTTTTTTCTATTGCACTAGCATCTGAATCATCAGCTCTTCTAATTAATTTAGAACCACATATATCACAAATTCCTTCAACTTTTGATGGATGCAATTTTAAATTATAAGTTGCTTTACATTCTGAATTTGAGCATACTCTTCTATTCATCATTCTTTCAATAATTTCATCTCTAGGAGTTTCTAAATTAATTACCCAATCAACTTTCTCGCCTTTTTTAGCTAAAATTTCATCTAATTTTTTAGCTTGATTTATTGTTCTTGGGAAACCATCTAATATTATTCCTTTTTCATTTTTTAATTCTTCTAATCTTTTTTCAACCATAGATATAGTAACTTCATCTGGAACCAAGCATCCCTTTGAAATATATTTATTAGCCTCTATTCCTAATTCTGTTCCTTTTGATATATTTTCTCTAAATATATCACCTGTTGATAATTGTACCCAGTTATTTTTTTTATTTAAAATTCCTGCTACTGTACCTTTTCCTGTTCCCTGTGCGCCTAACATAATTATTATCATAATTTATAATCCTCCTTTTCGCTATATAATTAATTATATAACTTTTTAAATAACTACATTTTGTAAAATTACAAATGCAAAATTTTAATATTAAACTTTTTCAATTAGTTATTTAAAAAATTATATAAACAGGTTTGAAGTTGGAAGTATTATTTTTTCTTCCAACCTCAATATCTGTATGTTTTTATATCTAACATAAACACTATATTTATAAACTAAATATTATCCTAAAAATCCTTTATAGTGTCTCATTACTAATTGTGATTCTAATTGTTGCACTGTTTCTAATGCTACACCTACTACGATAAGTATTGATGTTCCTCCAAAAGCTAAATCTAAACTTGTAAATCTAACCATCATTGGAAGTATTGCAATTATTGCTAAGAACAATCCTCCAAACCAAGTTAATTTAGAAATTATAGATGATAAATATTGAGTTGTTGGTTTTCCAGCTCTTATTCCTGGAATAAAACCACCGTTTTTCTTAATATTATTTGATACTTCTGCAGGATTAAATGTTGCATATGTATAGAAAAATGTAAATCCAACAATAAGTAATAAATAAATTATAGCATTAGCAATTGAATATCCTAATGGTAAAGATGATGTTACACCTTCTGCTGTTGTTAATGTTGAAGTTGATGTTGCAATTGATAATTTATATAATGTAGCTAAAAATCCTGTTTGACTAGCTATATCATGTTTAAATATTTGAATTATCATTGCTGGGAATGTCATAAATGATGATGCGAAAATTATTGGCATTACACCAGCCATTGCTAATTTCAATGGAATATGTGTATTTTGTGCACCTACCATTTTTCTTCCCACAACTCTTTTTGAATATTGTACTGGAACTCTTCTTTCAGCTTGTTGTACAAATACTACACCTGTTATTAATAGAACTGCTCCTATTATTATACCTAAAGCTGTAATTAAATTTGTTGTGCTGAATGGAGTTGTAAATATTAAATTTTTTAACATAGTAACAGCACTTGGTAAACCTGAAACTATACCAACAAATATTATTATTGATATTCCATTTCCAATTCCTTTGTTAGTTATTTGTTCTCCTAACCACATAAGGAAAGCTGTACCAGCCATGAAAGATAGAACTACTATGGCTCCCGTTAAAAATCTCTCAAATCCTGATTCTGAGAAAGAACCTATAAATATACCATAAGATTTATATGATAAATATAATCCTAGACCTTCTACAAAAGCTAAAAATATTGTAAGAATTTTTGTATATTTATTTATTTTATTTCTTCCTTCTTCTCCACCTTCTTTAGTTAGTCTTTCCAAAGAAGGTATTATCATAGTTAATAATTGTATAACAATTGAAGCTGTGATATATGGTGTTATTGACATAGCAAAAATAGAAAATCTTGAGAAAGCTCCTCCTGAAATTGTATTTATAAGCTGTGTAATTCCACCTTGATTTAAACTTGATAAAGCAAATGTATTTACTGTTGGTACTGATATAAAACATCCTAATCTAAATATTACTATTAATAGTAAAGTATATAACACTCTTTTTCTTACATCTGGAGTCTTTAAAGCATTTTTAATGGTGTTGAACAATTAAATCACCTCTGTCTTTCCACCTAAAGCCTCAATTTTTTCTTGTGCAGCTTTAGTAAATCTTTTAGCTTTTACAGCTAATTTTTTCTCTAAGTTTCCTGTAGCAATAACAACTATACCGTCGTTTGCTTTGCTTATTATTCCGTCAGCTATTAAACTTTCGGCAGTTACTTCTTCAGTAGTAGCTTTATTCAACATTGTTAAAGTTACTTCTGTATAGTTTTTAGCATGTATATTTGTAAATCCTCTTTTTGGTAATCTTCTATACAATGGTGTTTGACCACCTTCAAAACCTCTTCTTACTCCGCCTCCTGATCTAGCTTTTTGACCTTTATGTCCTCTTCCTGAAGTTTTTCCTAATCCTGAACCAACTCCACGTCCTACTCTAGTTCTTGTTTTTCCTTCTTGTGCTGGGCTTAATTCGTCTAATTTCATTATGCGGTTACACCTCCTTAATTTTTAATTATATTTAGTATATACTATAACTTTTTATATTTCAACAAAAATTTTATAATATTTCTTCTACTTTTTTACCTCTTTTTGCTGCTACTTTTTCAATTGTTTGCATTGATTTTAAACCTTCAATTGTAGCATATACAACGTTTCTAGGATTGTTTGTTCCTATAACTTTTGTTCTGATGTTTTTGTAACCTGCAAGTTCTAGAACTGGTCTAACACTACCACCAGCAATAACTCCAGTACCTTCTGCAGCTGGTTTTAACATAACTTTTGCACTACCAAAAGTTCCTACAAATTCATGTGGTACAGTTGTGTTAACAACTGGAACTTCAACCAAGTTTTTCTTAGCTTCTTCAATTGCTTTTTTGATAGCATCTGGAACTTCTGAAGCTTTACCATTTCCAACACCTACATGACCATTTTCATCACCAACAACTACTACAGCACTAAATCTAAAAGTTCTACCACCTTTAACAACTTTAGCAACTCTGTTTATAGCAACAACTTTTTCTTTTAATTCTGCCACTGTATTTTCCATTGACTTATTTTTCCCTCCTTTAATATTTTAAGTATGTATTTTTTCTCATATTTATTATAATTAGAATTCTAAACCTGCTTCTCTAGCAGCTTCAGCTAATTCTTTAATTACACCATGATATACATAACCACTTCTATCAAATACTATTGTTTTAATATTTTTTTCTAAAGCTCTTTTTGCTATTAAAGTACCAACTTCTTTAGCAGCTTCTTTATTAGAGTGTTTTGTTTTTACTTCTTTATCTAAAGTAGAAGCACTTACTAATGTATTTCCAGCAACATCATCTATTATTTGAGCAAATAAATTATTGTTACTTCTATATACACATAATCTAGGACATTCTGGTGTTCCACTTATTTTTCTACGAACTCTTATATGTCTTCTTTTTACTTCAGCTTTTCTATCTGTTTTAGAAACCATTTTTTTCTCCTTTCTAACTAATGTAACAGCATTAGTTTTTTATGGTTGGTTTATTATTTTTATATTATTAGTCAAATTTTCTAATACATTAAAAATCTGGGTAAGCAGATTAAAAATTTTATTTTTTACCTGCTTTTCCTTCTTTTCTTCTAATATGCTCTTCAGCATATTTGATACCTTTACCTCTATATACTTCAGGTGGTCTTTTTGTTCTGATAACAGCTGCTGTTTGACCAACAACTTCTTTATCTATACCTTTTACTATAATTTGGTTTGGATTTGGTACTTCAAAAGTAATTCCTTCTGGAGCATCCATTTCAACTGGATGTGAATATCCTAAATTCATTACTAATTTTTTACCTTTTAATTGTGCTCTATATCCAACACCATTAACTTCTAATGTTCTAGTATATTGATGTAATACACCTTCAATCATGTTGTTAATTAGTGTTCTTGTTAATCCATGTAAACTTCTATTAAATGCTTCATCATCTGGTCTTTTTACTGTAATTTCATTACCTTCAATAGAAACAGCCATGTTTTTATGTAATTCTTTTTCTAAAGTTCCTTTAGGTCCTTTTACAGTAATATGATTACCATTTAATGTAACTTCAACACCTTCTGGGACTGTTATAGGTTTATTTCCTATTCTTGACATTTTTGTTATTCCTCCTTCTTTCAAATATTTAGTAGCTTATATTTTTTAGTTATATAGTAAAGATCTATTACCATACATATGCTAATACTTCTCCACCTAAACCTTCATTTCTAGCTTCTTTATCTGTTTTGATTCCTTTTGATGTAGAGATTAATGCTATTCCTAAACCATTTAATACTTGTGGTAATTCATCTTTAGATGCATATACTCTTAAACCTGGTTTACTAATTCTTTTTAATCCATCAATTACTCTACTACCTTTTTCATCATATTTTAAAGTTATTCTTATAATCCCTTGATTGTTTTCACTTTTAATTTCTTCTAATGCTTTTATATATCCTTCATTTAATAATATATTAGCTATAGCTAATTTCATATTTGAAGAAGGAATATCTACTGTTTTATGTTTTGAACTATTTGCATTTCTTATTCTTGTTAGCATATCTGCTATTGGATCAGTAGTTATCAATTTCTATACCTCCTTTTTTTCTAAAAGTATTTATATTAAACTCATTACTTTAATACAATATTTTCTTTTATAATAATTTATTATTTTTTAATATAGCCTACCAACTTGCTTTTTTAACACCTGGAATTTCACCTTTATGTGCTAATTCTCTGAAGCATACACGGCAAATTCCAAATTTTCTAATATAAGCATGTGGACGTCCACAGATTTTACATCTATTGTATTCACGTGTGCTATATTTTTGTTCTTTTTGTTGTTTTACTTTTAAAGATTTCTTAGCCATGAATTTCTCCTTTCTTCTTAACTAACCCTTTAAATTAATTTTTGAATGGCATTCCTAATAATGTTAATAACTCTTTAGCTTCTTCATCTGTTTCAGCTGTAGTTACAAATATTATATCCATACCTCTAATTTTATCAATTTTATCATATTCAATTTCAGGGAATATTAATTGTTCTTTAACACCCATTGAATAGTTTCCTCTTCCGTCAAAAGAATTAGCAGAAACACCTCTGAAATCTCTTACTCTTGGAAGTGCAACATTGAATAGTTTGTATGCAAAATCATACATTTTACCTTTTCTTAAAGTAACTTTACATCCAATATTAACTCCTGCTCTTAATTTGAATGCAGCTATAGCTTTTTTAGATTTTGTTATAATTGGTTTTTGTCCTGTAATTATAGCTAAATCGTTTACTGCATTTTCTAATGATTTAGGATTTTCTTTTGTATCTCCTAAACCTATATTAATAACTATTTTATCTAATTTTGGAACCTGCATTACTGATGTATAATTAAATTTTTTCATCATTGCTGGTATAACTTCTTTTTCATATTGTTCTCTTAATTTTTCCATAAGTCTTCAATAGACCTCCTTTCTTATTTTATTTTTGTACCACATTTTTTACATACACGAATTTTATTTTCTTTGTCCATTTCAAAACCTATTCTAGTAGCTTTACCACATTTTGGACATACAACATTCACTTTACTTGAGTGAATTGGGCATTCTACAGAAATAATTCCACCTTCTTCACCTTGTCTTCTAGGTTTAACATGTTTTTTTCTGATATTTATACCTTTTACAACTATTTTTTCTGTTTTTGGTATAATCTCTAAAACTTCACCAGTTTTACCTTTATCATTTCCTGATAAAACTTTAACTGTATCACCTTTTTTTACTTTTAACATTATTTTTTCACCTCTTTGTTCCAAGATTTAATTTTATATTTTCATAAAAACATTGCTATATTAATTTTTAAGATTAAAGAACTTCTGGAGCTAATGATAATATCTTCATATAATTCTTTTCTCTTAATTCTCTTGCTATAGGCCCAAATATACGAGTTCCTTTTGGAGTACCATCTTCTTTTATTATAACAGCAGCATTTTCATCAAATCTTATATAAGAACCATCTGCTCTTCTTGTAGGTTTTTTAGTTCTAACTACAACAGCTTTAACTACATCACCTTTTTTAACAACGCCACCAGGTGTAGCTGTTTTAACAGAAGCAACTATTACATCTCCAACTTTTGCATATCTTCTATAAGAACCACCTAAACATCTAATAACCATTATTTCTTTAGCACCTGTGTTATCAGCTACTTTTAATATTGATTGTTGTTGTACCATTTAGTAATTCCCTCCTTTTAATTACGATTTTAGTTTTTATATTTTATTACATATTGAAAAATCTTATTTTATAATTGCCTTTTCAACAATTTCAACTACTCTCCATCTTTTATCTTTAGATAGAGGTCTTGTTTCCATAACTTTTACTTTGTCACCAACTTGGCATTCATTGTTTTCGTCATGAGCTTTTAGTTTGTAAGTTTTCTTTTGGATTTTGCTGTATAATTTGTGTTTTTCATTTGTTTCAACAGCTACAACAACAGTTTTATCCATTTTATCAGAAACAACTGTACCAACCATTACTTTACGAAGATTTCTTTCTTCCATGTTACAATCTCCTTTCTAAAAATTGTTTACATGATATCGTATTTATTTACAATACCTTTACATTATATTAATATATAATAATTTTCAATTAGTTATTTTCAGCTATTTCTCTACTTCTTAATTCTGTTTTTACTCTAGCTATATCTCTTCTAACTTCTCTAATTTTCATAGGATTATCTAAACCATTTGTTTTTGATGAAAATCTTAATTTGAATAATTCTGATTTTAATTCTCCTAATTCTTTTTCTAGATCAGATGAAGACATTTCTCTTATTTTATTTATTTTCATCATTATCACCACCTAATTCAGATTCCTTTTTTACAAATTTAGTTTTTACAGATAACTTGTTTGCAGCTAATCTTAAAGCTTCTCTTGCTGTTTCTCCTGGAACCCCAGCAATTTCAAACATTACTCTACCTGGTTTAACTACTGCTACCCAATATTCTACTGCACCTTTACCTTTACCCATACGAGTTTCAGCTGGTTTTTTAGTAATTGGTTTGTCTGGGAAAATTTTGATCCAAACTTTTCCACCTCTTTTAATATAACGAGTCATAGCAACACGGGCTGCTTCTATTTGATTAGAAGTAATTAACCCTGCTTCTACTGCTTGAATACCATATTCACCGTCAGTAACTCTATTTCCTCTTGTTGCTTTTCCTCTCATTCTACCTTTTTGCATTTTTCTATATTTTGTTCTTTTTGGCATTAATGGCATTATTTTTCTCCTCCTTCCATTGTTGCTTTTTTAGCTGGAAGAACTTCTCCTTTATATATCCAAACTTTAACACCGATTTTTCCGTATGTTGTATCTGCTTCAGCAAATCCATAATCGATATCAGCTCTTAAAGTTTGAAGTGGAATTGTACCTTCTTTATAGAATTCAGTTCTAGCCATGTCTGCTCCACCTAATCTACCAGATACTGAAGTTTTAATTCCTAAAGCACCTGCTTTCATAGTTTTTTGCATACATTGTTTCATAGCTCTTCTGAATGAAATTCTTCTTTCTAATTGTCCTGCTATGTTCTCAGCAACTAATTGTGCATCAACATCAACATTTTTCACCTCAACAATATTTAAATTAACTTCCTTACCTATCATTTTTTGTAATTCATTTTTTAATGTTTCAGCATAGTTTCCACCTTTACCAATAACTAATCCTGGTTTAGCTGTATAAACATTAACTTTAACAAATTTAGCTGTTCTTTCAATTTCAATTTTTGAAATTCCGCTAACATATAATTTCTTTTTTACATATTTACGAATTTTGTTATCTTCAACTAGATAATCTCCAAAGTTTTTAGAATCTGCATACCATTTTGAACTCCAATCTTTGATAACACCAACTCTTAATCCATGTGGATTCATTTTTTGTCCCATAGTTAATAATTCCTCCTTTCTTATGCTCTTTCTCTTAATACTATTGTTATATGACTTGTTCTTTTTCTGATTCTAACTGCTGAACCTTTTGCAGCTGGTCTAATTCTTTTCATTGTTGGACCTTGATTTGCATATATTTCAGCTATATATAATTTATCAGATGCCATTTTATGATTGTTTTCAGCATTTGCTATTGCTGATTTTAATAATTTTTCTAATATTTCAGATGCAGCTTTAGGTGTAAATTTAACTATAGCTAAAGCTTCTTTAGCATCTTTTCCTCTTATTAAATCTGCTACTATTTTAACTTTTCTAGCTGAAATTCTAGCATTTTTAAGAGTTGCTACTGCTTCTGGAACGATAACTTCTTGCATTTCTTCCACTTTATTTACCTCCTTATTTATTTAAGAAATTTTATTTTTTTGTTGTTTTATCTCCTGCATGACCTTTAAATGTTCTAGTAGGAGCAAATTCTCCTAATTTATGTCCTATCATTTCTTCTGATATATAAACAGGTACATGTTTTCTACCATCATGAACAGCTATTGTGTGTCCAACCATTTGTGGATATATAGTAGAAGCTCTAGACCATGTTTTTAAAACAGTTTTTTCTCCACTTTCATTCATTGCTTCAATTCTTTTTAATAATTCTGGAGCAACGAAAGGCATTTTTTTACTTGATCTTGACATAACTTTAATTTCCCTCCTTATGTTTTCATTTACTTATACGTTTATTTTTGTAATTTAGATTAACATTGTTATGCTACTAAATTATAATTATTTTCTTCTCTTAACAATAAATTTGTCAGATTGTTTATTTTTCTTTCTTGTTTTATATCCAAGAGCTGGTTTACCCCAAGGAGTCATTGGACCTGCGTGTCCTACAGGTGCTCTACCTTCACCACCACCATGAGGGTGATCATTAGGGTTCATTACAGAACCTCTAACTTCAGGTCTTTTACCTAAATGTCTTGTTCTTCCTGCTTTTCCTAATTTAACATTTTCATGATCTGTATTTCCAACTGTTCCTATTGTTGCTCTACATACAGCCATTATTAATCTCATTTCTCCAGAAGGTAATCTAACATGTGCGTATTTTCCTTCTTTTGCCATTAATTGAGCTTCTTGACCAGCAGCTCTAACTAATTTTCCACCTTGACCTGGATTTAATTCAATGTTGTGAATCATAGTACCTACTGGAATATTTTCTATTTTCATACAGTTACCTGGTTTAATATCAGCTTTATCTCCAGATACTACTTTATCACCATCTTTTAATCCTACTGGTGCTAATATGTAAGATTTTGTTCCATCTTCATATTCTATCAAAGCAATATTTGCACTTCTGTTTGGATCATATTCGATACCTAAAACTGTTGCAGTCATATTATCTTTTTTTCTTTTAAAATCTACTAATCTGTATTTTTGTCTGTTTCCTCCACCTTGATGTCTAACAGTTATTCTACCATATGAGTTTCTTCCTGAATTTTTCTTTTTTGTTGCTAATAAAGATTTTTCAGGAGTTGATTTTGTAATTTCATCAAATGTAGAAACTGTCATATTTCTTAATGATGGAGTTGTTGGTCTAAAATGTTTCATTCCCATTTTTAATTCTCTCCTTTTAATTTTATATAATGGATTTTTTCCTGCTCCATTTACAGATATTTTTTATTATCCGAGTTATTTCTCGATATACCTTAGACTTATAGTCAAAAAGAATTGTTATTTGACTAAGCCCACATAAATTCTTCAATAGAATCTTTATACTTTTTAGAAACTTTCTTAACTTTTCCACCTTCTGTTAAATATGTTTTATCAGATGGATTAGTATCTATAGTAACTATAGCTTTTTTCCAGTCAGATGTTCTTCCTGTACTTCTTCCTACTCTTTTTGCTTTTCCATTAACATTAATTGTGTTAACCTTTAAAACTTTAACTTCAAAAAGTTTTTCTACAGCTCTAGCTATATCAACTTTTGTAGCTTTTTTATTTACTTTGAAAGTGTATTTACCTTCTTGTGATCCATCATTACTTTTTTCAGTAACGATAGGTGCAATTATAATATCTTCTGGCATCATTATGCATACACCTCCTCTAATTTTTTAACAGTATCTAATGTAATAACTAAGTTTTTGTATTTTAATAAATCATAAACATTTATTGTATTTACTAATGTTGTTTTAACACCTTCAATATTTCTTGCTGATTTTTGAACATTTTCATTTTTGTCAGCTAATAATATTAATGTTTTTCCTTCTACTTTTAAGTTTGTTAAAGCATTAACCATTTGTTTTGTTTTTATTGTATCAAATGCAAATGTGTCAACAACTGTTAATTCATTTTCTAACACTTTTGAACTTAATAAAGATTTGATTGCTAATCTTCTTTCTTTCTTATTAACTGTATATTTATATGAACGAGGTTTAGGACCTAAAGCAATACCACCTTTAATCCATTGTGGAGCTCTTATACTTCCTTGTCTTGCTCTACCTGTTCCTTTTTGTCTCCATGGTTTTCTACCACCACCACGAACTTCTGCTCTTGTTTTTGTGCTTTGAGTACCTTGTCTTTGATTAGCTAAAAAGTTAACTAAAACACTATGTACTACAGCTTCATTTGGTTCAATTCCAAATACTTCTTCTTTTAAGTCTACACTTTTAACTTTTTTACCTTCAACATTATATACGTCTATACTTGGCATTTTCTAACTCCTCCTTCCTTATGCTTTTACACTTGTTCTTAATTTTAGTATTGCACCTTTTGCTCCTGGCACACTACCTTTTAATAAGATAACATTTTTATCCATATCTACTTTAACAACATCTAAGTTTTGTATTGTTACAGTAACTCTTCCCATATGTCCTGGTAATTTTTTACCTTTGAATACTCTACCTGGAGTTGATGTTGGTCCCATTGAACCTGGTCTTCTATGATACATAGAACCATGTCCCATTGGTCCTCTAGATTGACCATGACGTTTAATAACACCTTGGAATCCTTTACCTTTTGTTGTACCTTGTACATCAATTTTGTCCCCTGCTACAAATGTATCAGCTTTAACTTCTGTTCCAACTTCTACACCTTCTACAGAATCCACTCTAAATTCTCTTAAATGTTTTTTAGGAGCTATTTTTGCTTTTGCAAAATGTCCTTTAATTGGTTTATTAACTTTAGATTCTTTTACATCTCCGAATCCTAATTGGATAGCATTGTATCCATCTGTTTCAACTGATTTAACTTGTGATATTACACAAGGACCAGCTTCAATAACTGTTACTGGAATAACTTTTCCATGTTCATCAAATATTTGAGTCATTCCAACTTTTTTTCCTATAATTGTTTTCATTTTTTAAATCCTCCTTAACTATTGGCTGATATGTTGTATTCATTAGTAGTTAATGTATATCAGCTTGGTTTTGTTTGATTAATTTTCCTACTGTATAATAGGAAGTTTTATTTCAATCTTAAACTAATCGATTTAAGAATTAATTTTTCTTTTGATTTACATCTTTGCTTATTTTTCGAATTTGTTTGTTAACTAAATGCGATTTTTAGCAGATTAATGTTTCAAAAATTATAATTTGATTTCAATATCAACACCAGCTGGTAATTCTACTTTCATTAAAGTATCTACAGTTTTTTGTGTTGGATAAAGAATATCGATAACTCTTTTATGTGTTCTCATTTCAAATTGTTCTCTTGAATCTTTGTCTTTGTGTGGAGAACGTAAAATTGTTATAATCTCCTTTTCTGTTGGTAGTGGAATAGGACCTGAAACTTTTGCTCCTGTTTTTTTAGCAGTATCTACTATTTTTTCAGCAGACTGTTCTAATACTACATGATCATAAGCTTTTAATCTTATTCTAATTTTTTCGCTTGCTACCGCATTTTCTGTTACTGTTGCCATGTAATTTTCCCTCCTTAAAATATTTTTATTTTGGTCGGAAGTTATAAACGCACCCTAGTGTTTTGTTAAACTCTAATATTAAAACCCAAGTTTTTGCATGATTTTTCTTGGGATAAGTGCTTGTTTTACGACTTTTACGCAATAAAAATATGCTTTGTTTTGTATGTGGGTTTTGTAATTACTTTGTTTAATTATTGCCATATATTCTATGCTATTTGTATAGATTTTAGAATAACTAAACCATATTTAATTACTTATCATACTTATTAAAAGCATTTTTATCTTCTGAAGTCAAATATTTTAAATAACTTACCGCCTTGGTCTAAGCCACGACATACTCCATAAGAGTTCCCTCCAACCTTGGTATTTCAAAGGCTGTAGCCACATCTTACTTCATCGCTAATCTTACATGCCTTACTATTATATAATGTTTTAATTGGAAAGTCAACCCTATCAAGGAAGTTTTTAAGAAATTTTCATGGAGTTTTTATGAATAAGTTTGCGTATTTTTTTATTAACATTATATATATAATAACATTTTCAAAAAACTTGCACATTTTTCATACTTAGTATAATATAATGTCATAATTATAAAAGTTACAAAATTTTAACAGAAAGGAGTTTATTTTATCAAAGTACAGCGCCTGGACAAACAAATTACACGTCGTTTGTTGACGAGGATAGAGCTTATCGAAAAATTCGGCGGATGGCTCTATGGCATATCTACTGTCAAAAATAGCACACAAAGCCTAATGGAAACTTTAGAACAAAGCTGCTATTGTGTAGATTACTCATGTTACAAGAATTATTATAATCATTTATATCTTGTAACACTATTTAGTGTAACCTTTTATAATTAATTTCAAAAATTGATTTTAGGAGGATTTTTTTATGTGTGGAATCATAGGTTATGTTGGTAGCAAAAAAGCCAACGATATTTTAATAAAAGGACTTTTATCATTAGAATACAGGGGATATGATTCAGCAGGTATTGCAACATTAGAAAATAATGAATTAACATTATTAAAGGATAAAGGAAGAGTAAAAAACATTCTAAATTTAGATGGATACAATGATTTAAATGGAACTTATGGAATAGCTCATACACGTTGGGCTACACATGGTAAACCATCAAAAGAAAACTCTCATCCACATTCTGATAATAGTAACACATTTGCTGTTGTTCATAATGGTATTATTGAAAATTATAATGAATTACATTCTTTTTTATTAGAAAGAGGTTATACTTTCCATTCACAAACAGATACAGAAGTTATACCAAATTTAATTCACTATTACTTTTCAAATTTTAATATTAATGCAAACTATAATAATGCAAATTCTTCTTATAACATGGTCCTGAATTTTTCAGATTCAAAAGAAGCTTCTATAAAAATTTCAGCTATGAAAATTTTAGAAGCAGTTACTAAAGCAACAAAATTATTGAAGGGTAGTTATGCAATTGAAGTAATATCTCCACTAATTCCAGAAACTATTATTGTTGCTAGAAAAGATAGTCCACTTGTTATCGGAACAAAATCTGATGAAAACTTTGTTGCATCTGACATTCCAGCACTATTAACATATACAAAAGATTTCTATTTATTAGACGACAATGAATTTGCTATAATAACAAAAAATACCATCAATTTTTATAATCAAAATATGAACTCAATAAATAAATCTATTAAAAACATCGAATGGGATGCATCATCTGCTGAGAAAGATGGTTTTGAAGACTTTATGTTAAAAGAAATTTGTGAACAACCAAATTCAATTCGTGAAACAATAGGTTCACGATTAAAAGTAAATGGACCATGTAATTTCGATGATTTAGAAATTACTTATGAATATTTAAAATCTATAAATAAAATATATATTGTAGCATGTGGTACAGCAATGCATGCAGGCCTTGTAGGAAAAAATATTCTAGAAAAACTATGCAGGATTCCAACTATTGTTGACATAGCATCAGAATTTAGATACAGAGACCCTATTATAGATGACAAAACATTATGCATATATGTAAGTCAATCTGGTGAAACAGCTGACACTATTGCAGCTCTAAAACTTGCCAAATCTAAAGGAGCAAAAACTTTAGCAATCTCAAATGTTATAGGAAGTTCAATTACCCGTGAAGCTGATTACACAATTTATACACATGCAGGACCAGAAATCGCTGTTGCCTCAACCAAAGCATACACTTCACAAGTTGTTCTATTTGCAATTTTAGGTATACATTTTGCTGAATTACTTGGTATTAATGAGTTTGTAACATCTAATAGTACTTCAGCTTGTGATAATAGCACATCTTCTACCCTATTTACTTTAGAAGATTTGAAACAAGATATTTTAGACCTGCCTAAAAAAATCGCAGAAATATTAGAAAACACTGATATAATAAAATCTTATGCAGATACTTGTTATAATGAAAAAGACATGTTTTTCTTAGGAAGAGGAACTGATTATAATGTTGCACTAGAAGGTTCTTTAAAATTAAAAGAAATATCATATATACATTCTGAAGCATATGCATCAGGTGAGTTAAAACATGGACCTATTGCATTAATTGATAATGGCATTAATGTTATTAGTATACTTACTGATGAAAATTTAGTAAAAAAATCTATTAGTAATATTCAAGAAGTAATTACCAGAGGAGCTAAAACATTAGTTATAACAAACCAAAATTTAGAAAACCATAACTTTGATTGTGTAATTTCAATTCCTAAAACCAACCCATTAATCTCACCAATATTATCTGCAGTACCTTTACAATTATTTGCTTACTATATTTCTAAAAATAAAGGCTTAGATGTAGATAAACCTAGAAACTTAGCAAAATCTGTTACTGTAGAATAAATGTGAAAATTTAGAAATATTATTAAAAAGTTCTTCTAAAAGTATAAATTCAAACTTTTAGAAGAACTTTTATATTAATCCTATTAACCAAATATAATAATGTCTATTTTTTATTATATCTAATTATTTATCTATTTTAATATATTTTTAATTAATATATTTTATTTAATCTAATTTAAAATCCTTTTTTAGCTAATCTGAGCATCTTTATATAATTAACTTTAAAACAATTAAAAAAATAACACCTGGCACACCTAAAATTCCAGCAAAAATAGAAGTTCCAACATTCAACCCAATATGGAAACCAAATGAACTACCTATTATATTAACTATGTAAATTAAAACCCCACCTAAAATAGAGTTTCCAATAAGCTTAAAAATAGTTTTCAAAGGAAGATAAAAAATCTTTCCAATAATAAAAAGTACTATTAAACAAGCCCAAAAAATTATTATAGAATTTCCATCCATATACAAATTCCCCTTACACAGCATTACTATTCTTTATAGACAAAGAATTAAACATGTCTAACTCTAACCCAGCATCTTTTGCCCTATTTAATAAATAATCCAATTTAGCCTGATTTGCCTTTATCTCATATAGAAAATAATCAATCAAATTGCCTTCAGCAAATTCATAATTATTATTTGCAACCTCCAAATCATTTTTAGTTTTCACAATACTAAAAATCAAATCCAACCTCTTCTCATTATCACTTTTATCTTTAATCACAGTCTCTCTTACATATTCATACCCCATAAATATATACCCTCCACATTTGTTTATATATACTTATATTTTATGCAATCTTTTCCAAATTATTCTCACAAATCACACTTTTCGAGTCATCCTTACAAATCGCCCTTTTCTAATCGCCCTTTTCTAATTCACTACATTATAAACATACCAACAATAAAAACATTCCCAAAGACCTACCCCCACTCGGAGAAAGATATTTTTACTTTTGAAAAATAAACCTCCGACCTTAGCCCCAAAACTTTTAACAAAAGTCACTATCGTAACAAGTCCAACCACCCCAGCACGCACTCCACCGCGTTTGAAGGAGGTCTATTTTTTTCAAAAGTAACAAATTTTTTCTCTCGGTGCTCCCCAAAAAAAATGTTACCCTCAAAAAAATGTTACCCCAAAAAAATCCACCAATAAAATTTTCAAATTATTAAACAAGAGCCAAATTGAAATACGTAATCAATTACGAAAATGGAATCTTTCAATAGAACTTTCTTTTGGATATGATCCAACAATATGCGATTGTGGTGGTAACTTAATATTCTTCGAATTAAAAATAAAAAAACCAGAGCTATTGAAATCCCCACGCCTCCCATTATATAATCTATAATGTGGAGGTAAAAGATGAGTAAAAAGAAACATAATAACAAGATGAATTATCCGTTTTCAAACGATATAAAACAATTAAAAGAAGAATATAAGAAGATGATTGATACGATGCCAGATGATGAATTCATAGAATACATGTATTTCATATCTAGCATGGAAGAAATGACAGACACTGATTATGAAGAAATGTGGGCTGAAGATGAGGACTGGGAAGATGAAGCAACTAAATTTTATAAATATCATGGTAACGACAATCCACTTGATGATGAAGATTTACCATTTTAATAAACTTCAAAAAAAATATATATAAAATTAGGCTTTTTTGTTGAGCCTCATTTTTTATATATATTTTTTATTTCAAAATCGGACTTTCCTATTATACAGAAAAGTTGCCAAAAGGCAACCCTCTCAACAACTTTTCACAAATAATTAAATTTCCTCTATCTTCATCAAATTAGTCAAATGCTCCCCACATTTAGGAAAACCACCAGTAATAACAATCATATCACCCTTTTGTAACCCCAAAGCTTCTACAGCTTTTTCCTTAACTGTTGCAATCATCTCATCTGTACTTGTACAATTAGGAACAATAATAGGATATACCCCATAACAAGCTGCTAATTTATGAGCCACATCTTCATTTGGTGTTGCAGCTAAAATAGGGCATTCTGGTTTTAAATTACTAATTACTCTTGCTGTTTCTCCACACTCTGTTGAAGCAACTATAGCTTTAATATCTAATACTCTTGAAGCACTAAATACACTGTTAGCTATTGTTTCTGTAACTGTTGCTTCTCTCTCAGAATCAAATGTGCAATCATAATCATAATAACTTTCCGTTTCTTCACAAATATTAGCCATATAAGTAACAACTTCTACTGGGAATTTTCCAACTGTTGTTTCTCCAGATAACATAACTGCATCTGTACCATCTAATACAGCATTAGCAACATCTGAAACTTCAGCTCTTGTTGGTCTTGCACTCTTTTTCATTGATTCTAACATTTCTGTAGCAACTACAACAAATTTACCTTTTTCTCTACATTTTTGAATCATTAACTTTTGATATTTTGGTAATTGTTGCATTGGAACTTCAACACCTAAATCACCACGAGCTACCATTATACCATCTGACACTTCAATAATTTCATCTAAGTTTTCAATTCCTCTTTTACTTTCTATTTTAGAAATTATTTTCATATCTTCTCTATTGCATTGTTTAAATATTTCTCTTACTTCTAAAACATCTTCTTTAGATGAAACAAAAGAAGCAGCTAAATAATCTCCTTCATGCTCACAAGCATAAATTATATCTTCTCTATCAACATCACTGATGAAAGGAATATTCAAGTTTGCTCCAGGAACATTTAAACTTTTCTTATTTCCTAAAACACCACCATTTATAATTTTACATGTAACACCATCTTCTTCAACTGATATTACTTGAATTTTCATTAATCCATTTTCTAGTAAAACTACAGAACCAACATCTAAATTATCAATTGCTTGTGGATAATTAACTGAGAATCTTTCTTCATTTCCTAAAACTTTTTCTTTAACTATTCTTATAGTTTTTCCTTCTACTAATGTAATTTCATCGTTTTCTAACATACCATTTCTAAATTCTGGTCCTTTTGTATCAAATAATATAGCAACATTTTTACCTGTCATTTTTCTTACTTCTTTAACAGATGCAACTACTGCTACTTTTTCTTCTGGTGTTGCATGAGACATATTGATACGAGCTACATTCATTCCAGCCTCTACCATTTTACTCATTACGCTAGGATCTGTGCTTGCAGGCCCTATACTACAAATAATCTTTGTCTTTTTCATTAAACTAACATCTCCTTTAAAATTTTCTTGCTTAAGAATTTAAGCATTCGACATAACACCTATTATACAAAATTATTCTGACAAAATCAACTAGTTTTACCATTTTTTTCTATTTTTACATTCCATATTTTAGTTTTGCAATTCACCTTTTTATATTCCAACGCTAAAATCCCCTATATTTATTTTGCCCAAACATCTACTATATTATTTAACTTTTTACACCTAATTTAACAAATTCACAATCACTAAATTCACAATAATATCAAATAAAAAAACATCCCCAACTCTTCCACTAAAAAACTCCCCAAAAACTATAGTAGTCCAACTCAAACCTCAAAAAGACTCACCAAAACTATAATAATCCAACTCAAACCTCAAAAAACTCCCCCAACTCTATAACAATCCAACTCTCACCTTCAACCCCCACCCCTACTCGGAGAAAGAAATTTGTTACTTTTGAAAAAACAAAGCTCCGACCTAAGCCCCAAAACATTCAACCCCACTCATTATCGTAACAAGTCCACCAAACCCAGCATGCACTCCACCGCGTTTGAAGGAGTTTGTTTTTTCAAAAGTAACAAATTTTTTCTCTCGGTGCTCCTCTCAAAAACACCTCCCATAACCACAAAAAGCACAACGAGGTCTCCCCCATTGCGCCTAACCAAATATTCCCCTCTTCTTAATAGGAGGTTGCTCATTCATAGTCTTCGCAAGCTGCACAAGCAAATCCCTCTGTTCCTTACTTAAACGTCTAGGTATCTGCACATTAACAGTAAACACATAATCTCCATTATTCAAAGTATTAATATTCTTAAATCCTTTCCCCTTAATTGTAAAAGTAGTACCACTTTGTGTCCCTTCAGGAATTCTAAATTTTTCTTTAGTCCCATTTACCATAGGAATTTCAAGCTCAGCTCCTAAAGTTGCTTGTGTAAAAGTAATAGGAACATTGCAATACACAGTAGTACCTTTTCTAGTGAAAATACTATGTTTCCTAATTCTAACAACTATGTATAAATCACCTTTAGCACCACCACGAATTCCTGGTTCTCCTTCTCCTCTTAAAACTATAGATTGCTCATTATCTATTCCAGCTGGAATCTTAACTTTTATCTTAGCTTGTTTTCTAACAGTACCTTTTCCTTTACAATTATCGCAAACTTCTTTTATAACCTTACCTGTACCATGACAATTACTACAAGTTTTTGTAGTTTGCATTTGACCTAAAATAGTATTTTGTACTTGTCTTACTTGACCTGAACCTCCACATACTTTACATGTTTCACTAGAAGTTCCTGGTTTTGCACCACTACCAGAACATGTTGTACAAGGTTCATCTCTAGTAATGGTAATTTCTCTTTCAACACCTAAAAAAGCTTCTTCAAATGTAATTTCCATATTATATCTTAAATCTGCACCTTTAATAGGTCCATTATTATTTCTTCTTGAACCTGCTCTAGATCCTCCGCCGAAAATTGTTGAAAATATATCTCCTAAATCAAAGTCATCAAATCCACTAAATCCTGAAGTTGAATATGAATAGTAGCCACCACCTGGGTTACCTCCTCCAAATCCTGCAGGTCCCTCATGTCCAAATTGGTCATACATACGCCTTTTTTGAGCATCTGACAATACTTCATATGCTTCATTAACTTCTTTGAAATTTTTTTCAGCTTCTTCTTTATTATCCGGATTAGCATCAGGATGATACTTTTTGGCTAATCTACGATAAGCTTTTTTTAATTCTTCATCTGTAGCAGTTTTACTAACACCCAATACTTCATAATAATCTCTTTTTTGAGCCATTTTTTACTCCCTTTCTATCCGCACATTAAACAACGGAAATAATTTTTTAAAAATCATTTATATATTGCATAATACTAAATTAACTCGGAGAAAGAAATTAATAAAAATGCAAATTTTGAAAAAAGTTAACGTAAGAATTATACAGTTTCTTAGCAATACACCTTTTGAGGGTGCGCGTCACTTAATCCACAGTGAGGCTTAAGAGTGACACGCTTAGAAACTGTTAATTCTGAAGCTTACTTTTTTCAAAATTTTTATTTTTATTAATTTTTTTCTCTCGGTGCCTGATCTATAAAAAGTATTTTTAATTACACTTACAATTATAAAATTAATTTATCATTTATAAAAAATTATTTATTATCATCATCATTTTCTACTTTATAATCTGCGTCATACACATTTCCATTTTCATCAACATTTGGTCCAGCTTGTTCTGTTCCTTCTGCTCCTGATTGTGCTGCTGCAGCATTTGCAGCATACAATTTTTCAGAAATAGAGTAAAATACAGTTGTTAATTTTTCTGTAGCTTGTTTTATAGCTTCTGTATCAGATCCTTCTAATGCTTTTTTAACATTATCAATTTCTGTTTCTGCTTTAGCTTTTTCCTCACCACTTATTTTATCTCCTAATTCGTCAATTGTTTTTTGGCAATTGTATACTAAACTTTCTGCATTATTTCTTGTTTCAATATCTTCTTTTCTTTTCTTATCTTCTTCTGCATGTGCTTCAGCATCTTTTACAGCTTTTTCAATATCTTCATCTGATAAATTTGTACTAGCTGTAATAGAAACTTGTTGACTATTTCCAGTTGCCATATCTTTAGCAGATACATGAACTATACCATTTGCATCTATATCAAATGTAACTTCAATTTGTGGAACACCTCTTGGAGCAGCTGGAATTCCTGATAAGTTAAATCTTCCCAATGTTTTGTTATAAGCAGCCATTTCTCTTTCACCTTGTAATACGTGAACTTCAACACTTGTTTGACCATCTGCTGCTGTTGAGAATACTTGTGATTTTTTAGTTGGTATTGTTGTATTTCTTTCAATTAATTTTGTAAATACACCACCATATGTTTCAATACCTAATGATAATGGTGTTACATCAAGTAATACTAAATCTTTAACATCTCCTGATAATACACCACCTTGAATGGCTGCACCAATTGCAACACATTCATCAGGGTTAATTCCTTTATTTGGTTCTTTTCCTGTTATTTTTTTAACAGTTTCTTGTACTAATGGAACCCTTGTTGATCCACCAACTAATAATACTTGTGCTATATCATTTGGTGTTAATCCAGCATCTTTTAATGCTTGGTTAACAGGTCCTGTTGTACTTTGAACTAATTCACCTATTAATTCTTCAAATTTAGCTCTTGTTAAAGTAACATCTAAATGTTTTGGTCCTGTGCTATCAGCTGTAATAAATGGTAAATTAATATTTGTTTGAGTCATTCCTGATAACTCAATTTTAGCTTTTTCAGCAGCTTCTTTTAATCTTTGCATAGCACTTTTATCTTTTGATAAATCTATACCATTTGATTTTTTGAATTCTGATACTAGGTAATCAATAATTTTTTCATCAAAATCATCTCCACCTAATTTATTATTTCCACTTGTAGCTAAAACTTCAAATACTCCATCACCAATATCAAGTATTGATACATCAAATGTACCACCACCTAAATCATATACCATAATTTTTTGGTCTGTTTCACTTTTATCTACACCATAGGCAAGTGCTGCTGCTGTTGGCTCATTTATAATTCTTAATACTTCAAGACCAGCTATTTTACCAGCATCTTTAGTTGCTTGTCTTTGTGAATCACTGAAGTATGCTGGAACTGTGATAACAGCTTGAGTAACTTTTTGTCCTAAATAACTTTCAGCATCAGCTTTTAATTTTTGTAAAATCATAGCTGAAATTTCTTGTGGTGAAAATTCGTCACCTTCTATATTAACTTTAGCATCTGTTCCCATTTTTCTTTTTATTGAAATAACTGTGTTATCTGGGTTTGTAACAGCTTGACGTTTAGCTATTTGTCCTACTAATCTTTCTCCATTTTTTGAAAATGCTACTACAGATGGTGTAGTTCTATTACCTTCAGCATTTGGTATAACCACTGCTTCTCCACCTTCCATAACTGCAACACATGAATTTGTTGTTCCTAAATCAATACCTATAATTTTTCCCATTTTAAAAATCCTCCTTAATTTCTTTACATTTTTATTTTTTAAATTTTCTATTCTTTAGTGAAATATAATTTACATTTTTTAGTTGGTTGTTATTAATTAGCAACTACAACTAAAGAATGTCTAATAACTTTGTTACCAATCATATAGCCTTTTCTATATTCTTCTTTTATTTCTTGAATTCCAAGTTCGGAATCTTCAACAGAACTTACAGCTTCATGTAGTTCTGGATCAAATGTTTTTCCAATAGTTTCAATTTCAGTAATTCCATTTGATTTTAAAACATCTTTAAATTGTTTTAAAACTAATTCTACACCAATTTTATAATTATTATCCTCTGTTTTAACACTTACAGCTTTTTCCAAATTATCTATAACTGGTAATAGTGATAATGCAATATCTGCTATTATAGAATTATATAATCCTTCTCTTTCTTTTGCACTTCTCTTTTTGAAATTATCAAATTCAGCCATTAGCCTTTTCAGTCTATCATCTTTTTCATCAATTTCAGCTTTTTGCTCTTTCAATTCTTGTTTTAGACTTTTAACTAATTCGTTATCAATATTATTTTCCTGTATTTCTATTTTATTTACCTCTTTTTCCTCTATATTTTCTGACATTATTTATTTCCTCCATTTCCCATTAAACCTTTAATATATTTCATAACAGAAATAACTTTTGAGTAATCCATTCTTTTAGGTCCTATTATTCCTATTGTTCCCATTTCTTTATCATTTATTTTCTGTTTAAAAGTAATTACACTAAAATCTTTTAATCCGTCTTCTGCATTATCATCACCGATATATACATTTATATCATCAGTGAATTCTGAATTAAGCAAATCAATGACTAAATCTTTTTTATCTAATATATTAATAAAATTTTTTGCAATTTGAATATTTTGAAATTCTGGTTGTTCAAATACTTTATTAGCCCCTTTTAAATATAACTTTTCCTGTTCTTCTATTATTTTATTTATTTGCTCAATTATAGTTTTTATAATTTCAATACTATAATTCAACTCTGAGAAAATATATTCTTCTAAAGGCTTATCTATTTTTTCAAGTGGACTTCCTTTAAGTTTTGAATTAAAAATTCTATTTAAATTTTCCACTTGTTCCTCTCTTATATCTTCATCAAATTTAATTATTGTTTCTTTTACTAGTCCTCCATCTGTAACAATTACAGCCATTAACATTCTATTTCCTAATAATACAAATTTAATTTCTTCAATTATTTGTGTTATGTTTTTAGGACCTATTGCTACGGTTGTATAATGTGTAATTTCTGATAAAGTATTAGTTGTTATTTTTGTTAATTCTTCAATCTCATTTGCTTTAGTTTTAAGTTTTGAACGTATATATTTTGTTTCTTCTAGACTTAAATTTTGTTCTTTTAATAATTCATTAACATACAACCTATATCCTTTTGCTGAAGGAATCCTTCCACTTGAGGTATGAACTTTATCCAAATACCCTTCCTTTTCTAATTCTGACATTTCATTTCTTATTGTTGCACTACTATAATCTATACCATATTTTTCTGCTATACTTCCAGAACTTACTGGCTCTGCTGTATCAACATATTCATCTACTATAGCTTGTAAAATTCGTTTTTTTCTATCATTTAACAAATTTTTCACCCCACTATTTTTTATCTTTATATTACAAATATACATCATTATAATTATTAAATAATATATGAGCAAAATAAATATTAGCAGTCTTTTTAGAAGACTGCTAATATGTTACACCTTTTTTTAGCAATTGTCAATAGACTTTGCTATTTTTTCTGTTTCTTCCGCTCTTTCCGTTCTTCGAGCTTACATTCCATAATCTTATACACTACTTGTGCCATTAGTGCAAAATTTAATATCAGATAAATTATACCTACTATTTTGAGAATTAGTATCACACTATTACCTCCTTAATGCTTAAAATTCTCATATGAAATATGATATAGTTATTTTAACACAGTATATAAAATATTTAAATACTATATTGTATTTTTTATTTAACCAATTAACAATTATTATTCGTCAATATTTACAAATTCCATCCAAACCTGATTTGCCAAATCCAATCCCTTATCAGTTAATTTTATAAAATTATCATCTATTTTAATTAATCCTTCATTTGATAATTTGTTTAATTCTTTTCTAAATAGATATGTTGGGTTTTGAACAAATTTATTTTTAAATTCACTTATAGAAATACCATCTATTTTTCTTAAACCGAAGAAGCATAAATTCATTCATCTTTTGTTTTGTATCTTGTACTTCATGAAAAATTCTATTATGTATAGATTCACTTGTTTCATAATTTTTAATATATGTTTTCACATCATCTATATTAGAATATCTTATTCCTTTAAAATATGAATGTGCAGCAACTCCAACTCCTATATATTCACATTGATTCCAGCAATTTTCATTATGTCTCGACTTAAAACCTTTTTTAGCGAAATTTGAAATTTCATAATGTACATATTCATTTTTCTCCAAAATTTCCTTGACCTTCCAATACATTTTCCTTTCAACTTCTTCATTTGGTAATTCTAAATTTCCACTTTCTATCAAATTAAATATTTTAGTATTTTCTTCAACTATTAAAGAATATACTGAAATATGTTCTGGACTTTTATTTACAATTCTTTTTAAAGATTCCTCCAATACACTTATACTTTGATTTGGTAAACCAAACATTAAATCTACATTAATATTATTAAATCCTATTTTTCTTACCAAATTATATGTCTCTTCAAAATCACTATATTTATGAATTCTTCCTATCATGTGTAACAATTCATTATCAGTTGATTGAAGCCCTATGCTGAGTCTATTTATGCCTATTTCAAAATACTTTTGTAATTTTTTCTGATTAACAGTTCCAGGATTCACTTCAATTGTTATTTCAGGGGATTCAACTAATTCAAAGTCAGATTTGATTTGATTTACTAACTTCTCAATATACACCTCTGAAATAGCAGATGGAGTTCCACCTCCAATGTATATAGTATCAATTTGAAACAAATCTTCAGTCCCACATTTATAATTTATTCTGTTAAGTTCACTAATCTCTTTTATTTCTTTTAATACACAGTTTATATATTGTTCAGTGTATTGATCAATATTTGAAAATGAAACAAAATCACAATACTTACACTTCTGTTTGCAAAACGGAATATGTACATACATACCTATTTTTCTCATTTAAATTTCCTTTCTTTCTTGTTCAAGTTAATACTTACTTACGTAATTCATCTGCAAATTTTGAAATAGATTTCAACCTATAATTTACTCCAGATTTTCCAATTGGATTATCTAACATTTTTCCTAATTCTATTAAAGAACTATCTGAATTGTTCAATCTTAAATTTGCTATTTCTTGTAGCCCTTTAGAAAGTTTATTAAATTTATTCATTTTTTTTATATACTTTATATCATCTATTTGTTTTAAAGCAGCATTAATTGTTTTGTTTAAATTTGCAGTTTCACAATTTACAATTCTATTAACATTATTTCTCATATCCCTTAAAACACGTATTTCTTCAAATTTTAAAACTGCTTTGTTAGCTCCTATAAAAGCTAACAATTTAGAAATATCTTCTCCTTCTTTTAAATATAATGACATATTATTTTTTTTTATTTTAATACCATATTTCTCTAAAAGTTGTTTTATATAATTTACATTTTCTTCACAGCTATAAATTATTTCTAAATGATATGTTTTTTCTGGATTATTTAACGACCCACTCCCTAAAAAACTACCTCTTACTATTGCTTTTTCTAATATTTCTGTATCACAAAAGTCTTTAATATTATCATTTAATCTAATTATAGAATCTGAAAAATTTAATTCTTTTGCAAATTTTAATTTTTCTTCAATAGTTATTGAAAAAACCCTCCCTTGTATATCAATTTTATATTTTGATATATTTACATTGTTAAGCAGTTTAGCAAAACGATTTATATTGTATTCACTTTCAGTTGAATATTTTACTTTGTTATTTTTTATACTAACATTATTAGTTATTAAATATCCTATTAATTCCGCTTTTACTACATCTTTCTTGGCCAAATTACTTATCTTACTTAATTCCTCTTTGATTTTTTTTGAAAATGACATATTAAGCACATTCCTTTCATTAGATCTTGCAATTAACTTTACAATTCTTTATATTCAAGATTATTTGTATATATTTTACCATCATCTTTTAATAAATCTGTTTCAGTTACCTCTACTACCTGTTTATTTTGTTTCTTTATATTCAAAATTTCATTTCCAAATAATTGATTATGATAATAAAACATGTAACATTCTCTTAAACTTAACTTATAAATTTCAGAATTTCCATTATTATTTCTATATATTCTAAATCTTGGTACTGTTTTATTTACTTTATTTATAAATTCTTTCTTTTCTTCTGGTGTATTAACACTTAAAATATCTGGTAAATTCTTATTCTTTAACTTTTTACCAGGTTTAGGATCTGGTTGTATATGGTATTTAGCAGCTTTACCTTGATATGATTCATAATAGGCTTCTACTGACTTTCCCTGAATTTCACATCTATAACGAATTTTCTTTTCTTTTTCTCTTATTGTCATTTCATATGAATCATGTGTAGACCTATAACCATTATCTTTTTCAATAATTTTAAATCTATTTTTTATACTTTTTAAGCCTAATAATTTTATACCTTCAAATTGAGTTAATTTTCTTATAATAAATTTTGCCATTTCATTATTACATTCATTTTTTTGTATTTTATCTAAAATTTTTCCATGCCTTAATATCTCATTATGCGTATTCAATATTCTATTTAAGTGTTTAATTTGCATATTATAATTTTTAATATCTTGTTTTGTTTCATTTATATCTTCCAAAATTTCACTTTTTATTTTCTCTTCTTTAACATATTTGAGTCTTTCATCTAATTTGAATAATTTATTCTTCTTTCTTTCAATTTGTTCTTTTAATTTTTTCAAATTTTCTTTACTTGCTTTATCATCACTTTTACATCTATTCATATCAGATTCAACAGTTTTTTTTCTCAATATGTAATACAAAATATTTGATTCAAAATCTTTGTTAAAACTTTGGGATTTTCTAAAAGTATCTAACATTAAATCATTTGGTACCTCTTCTACTATTATGTTCAATCCTATAATATCATATATTTGTATATCCCTAATACTTTTTATATCTTCACACTTATTTAAGGCATTTTCAATTTTGTCTTCAAAACTTTGTGTTGACTTAATTCTAGATATTAATATAAATTTTAAATTTGGAAATATTCTTTCAATTTCTCTTCCTAATTGTATCATTAGCATATCAAGGTTTTCTTCATTTCCAGTTAAACTATTATACAATTGTTTTAATTCCACTATTTTTTGTTTTTTAGCTTTTTCTATAGTTTCTATTTTATTTTTTAAATTAATTGCCATTTTTATTCCTTTCCTGTATAAAACATCAGCGATTATTATATCACACTCTTATTCCAAAGTCAATGTTATGTAACTTCTTACATTGCTGTAAAATTTGTAATTTACACTTGATATTGTAAAATTTGCAAACTTGAATTATATAATATTGAAGATAGTAATGTTAAGTTTTCCAAAATTTTCTATTGCTTTTTTAAATATAATATGATACTATATATTTACAATAATAAATATATAAATATTTTCCCTACGTAGTGCGTGTAGCTTGAAATTTTAGAACCAACAAACAATAAACGGGAGTCTGCCTTTGGATGTGGCGTGTATGCTTACATTTATGTAAGAAACCCATAAGCATTCAACAAGACACCCACCTGTGGAAGCAGGTCCTTAAAATTTCACTCAACTTACGGCTAATGTGGGGTTTTTATTTTTGTATACAAATGCAACAAAAAAACTCATACATAAGGAGAGAATTAACTTGAATATAAATGATTTATTAATATATGGAAGAAAATATTTATTAAACGAAAATATAGAAAATAAGCCTTTAAAAATTAGATTATTACTTGAACATGTTTTAAATATGAATAAATATGAATTAGTAATAAATCATACTCAAGAAATTGATAAATACAAGATTGAAAGTTTTGAGGAAGGTTTAAAAAAAATTAAAAATAATGTACCAATTCAATATATTACAAATACCCAAGAATTTATGAAAATGAATTTTTATGTTGATGAGAATGTACTGATTCCTCAACCAGATACAGAAATTTTAGTTGAGTCTGTTATTAATTATTGTGAAAATATTAATAACAATTACATATTAAATACTATTCCATCAGCCAAAATAAAAATATTAGACCTTTGCACTGGAAGTGGTGCTATTGCTATATCCCTTGCAAAATATATTGAAAATTGTGAAATTACTGCAACAGATATTAGTATTAAAGCAATTCAAATTGCTAAATTAAATGCCGAGAAAAATTTAGTACATAAAAAAATAAATTTTATTGAATCAGATATGTTTTCAAATATCAATGAAAAAGATTTTGATATTATAGTTTCAAACCCGCCATATATAGAAACAGATACTATAAAAACATTGTGTAAGGAAGTACAAAAAGAACCTCTTATAGCTTTAGATGGTGGATTAGATGGTTTGGATTTTTATAAGATTATTATTAATACTAGTTCTGAATTTTTAAGAGATTTGGGAAAATTGTTTTTGGAAATTGGTTATAACCAGAAAAGTAAATTATTTAATTTGATAAATAATTCCCACACTTTTACACAACCTTCTTGTATTCAGGATTTAGGTGGTAATGATAGAGTTATTATTTGTACTAAAAATAAATAATAAAATAAATAATAAAGAAAAACTTGTATATGAAGATATGTACAAGTTTTTCTTTATTATAAAAATTATCAAAACCTATTTAGTTCCAAAAATTCTATCCCCAGCATCACCTAATCCTGGTAAAATATATGCCTTTTCATTTAATTTTTCATCTATGGCTGCACAATAAATTTTAACATCTGGATATTTTTCTTCGATAGCTTTCATTCCTTCTGTAGCCATAATAATACATAAAACTTTAATTTTCTTAACATTTTTTTGTTTTAATTGTTCAATAGTATCTATTATAGAACCACCTGTTGCAACCATTGGATCTAAAATAATAACTTCTTTTTCCTCAATATTTTTTGGAACTTTAAAGAAATATAAATTAGGTTTAAAAGTTTCTTCATCTCTATACATTCCTATATGCCCTATTTTAGCATTTGGCATAACATTTATAATTCCTTCAAGCATTCCTGTTCCAGCTCTTAATATTGGCAAAAATACATAATTATTTTCATTGATTTTTTCTGCCATAGTTTTTTGCATTGGTGTTTCTATTTCTTCTTCATATGTTTCAGCATTTCTCATTGCTTCATAACAAAGCATTGTAGCAATTTCTGATACAAGTTCTCTAAATTCTTTTGTTCCTGTATTTTTGTCCCTTAAAATAGCTAATTTATGTTCTATTAAAGGATGTTTCAATTCTATAACTTCCATTTTCTTTTTGTCACCTTTACTCCCATTACAAATTTCATTTTCACCATCATTATTATTATTTATAATTTTATTTTCATCATCATTATTATCATTTATAATTTCATTTATTTCTTCTTTTATTTCATTAACTTTAAATATATCTCTGTTATTATCAAATTTATTTGAATCATCTGAATTCTCAAAATTACATTCCACTGTTTCTTTTAACATATCATCTTTTTCATTTGGTAAAAATAGATTTAATAGAATTCCTATTATAGCTGCTAAACTCATTCCTGAAACTGAAACAACAAAATTACCACTTGTGAATGATATTGCTGCTCCACCAAGTCCTAAAACTAGCATTGCAGAAGCAACTACAACATTTTTAGTTTTTCCAAAATCTACTTGATTTTCTATTAATACTTTTAAACCATTTACTGAAATAAATCCATATAATAAAACAGTTACTCCTCCTAATACTGCCCAAGGTATTGAAGAAATTATTGCTGTGAATTTTCCTAAGAACCCTAATATAATTGCAATTATTGCTGCTAGACCTATTACCCAAACAGATGCAACCTTACTCATTCCAACTACCGCTGTATTTTCACCATAAGTTGTATTAGCAGGACCACCTATTGCCCCTGCAACAAATGTTGCCAATCCATCTCCTAATAAAGTTCTATCTAAACCTGGATCTTCTATTAAATCTTTTCCTATTATTGAACTAAGTGCTTTATGATCTCCTATATGTTCTGCCATTGTTACCAAAGCTATTGGTGCCATTGTTAATCCTATTAATAAATTTGGACTATATGTTACAAATGGTATTGAAAACTTTGGTATACAGAAAAATGATGTTTCCTTAACTGCTGTAAAATCAACCATTCCTAGACATATTGATAATACATAACCAGATGTAATTCCTATTAGAAAAGGTATTATTTTCAAAAATCCTTTTCCTCTAACTGCACATATTACAGTTACTAAAAAAGTAAATGCTGCAACCGAAATTACTTTCCAATCCATTGATTCTGAGGCCAAACCTATATTTTTTACAGCTGTTGATGCTAAACTTAAACCTATAATCATAATCATAGGACCTATTACTACTGGTGGCAATAATTTATTTATCCATTTTTTACCAGTAAAATGAATAATAGTTGCTACAATAATATAAATTAAACCAACTACCATTATTCCTGTCATTGCTCCACTCATTCCACCTAATACATATGATGTTATAAGTGGTGATATGAAAGCAAAAGAGCTTCCTAAATATACTGGTGATTTGCCTTTGGTACATAAAATGTAGATTAAAGTTCCTATTCCTGATGAAAGTAATGCTACTCCTGTTGATAATACCTCTGTACCTGCACTTTGATTTACCAATAATGGTACTAATACTGTTGCTCCAAACATCGCGAAAACATGTTGAAAAGCAAGAATAATCCATTTTGCTATTCCTGGTTTTTCATTGACATCTAAAATCATCTTTTTTTGTTTCATAACTTCCTCCTTTTATTTTGTTAATCCTAATGTTTTGGGCAAAATAAAACACTAAATAAATATTATTTAGTGTTTTAATGGTGAATATAAAATATAAATTGAAAAAATAGGAAATAAGAACATGTGACATGCTCTTTTGAAAACTGTATTTAGTTCAATTTTGCTATTTTTTTTATTCATATTCTACACCCGAAAATTATTCTATAACTTTTTATAGTAATTTGCAAGCTTTTTTCGACATTTTTTGATATTTTAAGTTAATGTGACTATTCAATATTTTTAATGTAGAGTAGGTAAAATACTTAGTATTATGTAGTTTTTTGTTGGGTAATTGAAAAGGTGGGTTAGCATGTTGTTTATGGGGGATCACCGAGAGAAAAAATTTGTTACTTTTGAAAAAACAAACTCCTTCAAACGCGGTAGAGTGCGTGCTGGGTTGGGTGAACTTGTTACGATAATGACTGGAGTTGAATGTTTAGGGGCTCAGGTCGGAGCTTTGTTTTTTCAAAAGTAACAAATTTCTTTCTCCGAGTGTGGTTGGGGTGGTTTGGTGCTTGGTTTGGGTTGAGTTTAATTTGCTGGTTTGTAGGTGATAAGTTGTATGTTGCTGTTTTGGCTTCTTTTGGTCATGCAGGCATGGACTTTATTTCGTAATTCTTCTTTTTGTTCACTAATATTTAAATTTGGATTTGAATAAAATGGACCATCTATATATGTGACTATTCGTACTTTATTTTTGTTTTTTCCGTATGATTGATATGTGTTAGTCATACAGAATGTTGGTGTATTTAATTGAATAGGATATTTAAATGATGTAGATTTAAATGGTCTAATTTTTGTGTAATATGGCCAGATGTGTGCTTCTGGGTATATTGTAATTGCGTATTTTTTTTGAATTTTTTCTTTAATTGTATCTAAAAAATTTTTTGCAGCATTTTTATTTCCTGGAACTGGTATAGCTCCTAGCATTTCTATTATTGCTCCAAAAGGCTTGATTGAAATGTTTTCAGGATTTACTATAAAAAAATTTCTTTTAGGATAAATTGGGATACTTGGTATATGTGTATCCCCAAAAGCTTGAGTATGATTTACATACACAAAGTATCCCTTATCTTTGTATTGTTTTAATTTTTCTTTTCCAATATATTTTATCTTGAATTTTGTTTTTGTATATCCTATTTTTATAGGCATGCTTAGTATATTCTGAAAAACAAATGAGCATATATCCCATAATTTATTGTGTTTATATTTATAGTTTCCATCTATTAATTTGGGTGTTATTTTTGCAGTTGAAAATTCATCATTTAATTCATCTTTATAATATATTATCTTTTTATTTTTCATAAATATTTCCTTATTTTGTATTGATTATTTTTATAGAATTTATTATTCTATATTTTTTATATAAA
>OIGD01000553.1_pt1 | contig 43649 bp, 29 predicted proteins | sample 1582211 | NCBI WGS metagenome assembly OIGD01 (sample SAMN04414078, study PRJEB24778) | human gut metagenome | material: faecal | host: Homo sapiens
CCCCCGCCGTAATTTTCGCATCTCTCTTTTTCTGTGCTGAGACGGAAGTCGAAGCTATATCCGAAGTCCTATCCAAAACTATATCCGAAGCTATATAAAGATACCGTCTTAGTCCTCCTGTCCTTCCTTCCGATTGCAAATACGAATCCGTCTATCTATAATCCCGTGGCACCGGAATGGTGTCCCGCAGGAAATCACGTCGCTGTCCTTCGGATGTTCCCGCTTTTGACCCGCTTCCCTTGCCTGCCTCACTCTGTTTGGCCCGTTTGCCCCCGGTCTTCTTGCGGCGGGATTTCTTCTTATTTTTATGACGCGGCCCGTATTCTTCGGCGGCGTCATCGGCAGCCGGACGGTAGATGACTGTCTGCACCGGAACTTGCGATGCGGCGTCGCCGGGGCGGCCGCAATAGCGCATAACGAAGCCGAGGGACGTGATGGCAAGTGTCACAAACACTAATATCACGATCCCTCGGCGTTCCTGTTTTCCCAAACCCATATTGTTCTCTGTTAACCGTTATACGGTTGTGGATTCTTAGCTCTGACGGGCCACGCGCTTGCGGTCGTTCTCGTCAAGCAGTATCTTGCGCAGGCGTATGTGATGGGGCGTCACCTCCACATACTCGTCCTCCTTGATGTATTCCAGAGCCTCCTCAAGCGAGAATACCACCGGCGGAACTATCTTGGCCTTGTCGTCGGCGCCGCTGGCACGCATGTTGGTCAGCTTCTTCGACTTGGTCACGTTCACTACGATGTCGTTGTCCTTGGCGTTCTCGCCCACCACCTGACCGGTGTAGACCTCCTCCTGCGGGAAGATGAAGAAGCGTCCGCGGTCCTGCAGCTTGTCGATGGCGTAGGCGTAGGCCGTACCGCTCTCGTGCGCTATCAGCGAACCGTTGGTGCGGCGCTCTATGTCGCCCTTCCAGGGCTGGAACTCCAGGAAGCGGTGTGCCATGATGGCCTCGCCCGCAGTGGCGGTCAGCACGTTGTTGCGCAGTCCGATTATACCGCGGCTCGGTATCACGAACTCGATGTCCACACGGTCGTTGCGCGTCTCCATCGACAGGATATCGCCCTTGCGGCGTGTCACCAGGTCGATTACCTTCGACGAATATTCCTCGGGCACGTTGATGCTAAGCGACTCGACAGGCTCGCACTTCACGCCGTCTATTTCCTTGACGATGACCTGCGGCTGTCCCACTTGCAGCTCGTATCCCTCGCGGCGCATGGTCTCGATCAGGATGGACAGGTGCAATACGCCGCGGCCGAACACCGTCCACATATCCTCGCGGTCGCCTTTCTGCACGCGCAGAGCCAGGTCCTTGTCCAGTTCGCGTTCCAGACGCTCCTGTATGTGGCGCGATGTCACATACTTGCCGTCCTTTCCGAAGAAAGGCGAGTCGTTGATGGTGAATGTCATCGACATCGTGGGCTCGTCGATGGCTATGCGGGGCAGCGGCTCGGGATTGTCATATAGAGTGATGGTGTCGCCGATCTCGAAATTGTCCAGACCCACGATAGCGCAGATGTCGCCGCTGTCCACATGGTCGGTCTTGGTGCGGCCCATTCCCTCGAATGTCTGCAGCTCCTTGATCTTCTGGCGTGTAACACTGCCGTCCTTCTTGCACAATCCGATTTCCATGCCTTCGCGCAGGGTGCCGCGGTGCACGCGCCCCACGGCGATACGGCCCACGTACTGGCTGTAGTCCAGGCTGGTGATCAGCATCTGCGGATCGCCCTCTATCTGAGTTGGAGCGGGTATGTATTTGATGATGGCGTCCAAAAGCGCCGTGATGTCCTCGGTAGGTTTCTGCCAGTCGGTGCTCATCCAATTCTGCTTGGCCGAACCGTAGATGGTGGGGAATTCAAGCTGGTCCTCGGTGGCATCGAGGTTGAACATCAGTTCGAACACCATCTCGTTCACCTCCGACGGACGGCAGTTGGGCTTGTCCACTTTGTTAACCACCACCACGGGCTTCAGTCCCATCTGGATGGCCTTCTGCAGCACGAAGCGGGTCTGGGGCATCGGGCCTTCGAACGCGTCCACCAGCAGCAGACAGCCGTCGGCCATGTTCAGCACGCGCTCCACCTCGCCGCCGAAGTCGGCGTGCCCCGGAGTGTCGATTATATTGATTTTCGTGCCCTTGTAGTTGATAGACACGTTTTTGGAAAGAATCGTTATACCTCTTTCACGCTCGAGGTCGTTGTTGTCAAGTATCAGCTCTCCGGTGTTCTGGTTGTCGCGGAACAAGTGTCCGGCCAGCAGCATTTTGTCCACCAAAGTAGTCTTGCCATGGTCCACATGGGCTATAATGGCGATGTTGCGAATGTCTTGCATGTAATTTTTATCTCGAAATAATCACGCAAAATTACAAATTTTTTCTTATTTGGGCAAATTGACTGATTGTAAGCAGGAAATGTAAGAGGGAACCGGACTGTGATACTGAAATCGGCTGCGACACCCAGACGGGTCGCAGCCGATTTTATCAGTACGCTGTAAGTCTATGGCCTGTACGGTTACTTCACGACTATCTTCCGGACATTATTGCCCTGACGGACTATGTAGATGCCGTTGACAAGATTCTGCACAGAGTGTGCCACCCTCACGCCCTGCAGATTGTAAACCTCGGCGGGAGCGGAGAAGTCGATATCGCCGGATGCGTTGCCTCCGTCATGTATCATATCCTCGATGCCGGTGGTGATGTTGTTTACGGTGAATTCGGCCACGGGGCCGTCGGCATAGAGCGACTCGGCTATAATCTTGCAGGAGTTGGTCGAAGCGTCATCGTCCGCTGCCATCGCCATGACATCGCTCATGTCGGCGTGTAGGGTCACCAGACCGTTTGCGTCGACTGTGGCGATGTCGGGATTGGTGGAGCGCCAGAACACATACGGCAGAGTCACGTCTTCGGGATAGAGAGTGGCTTTGAGCTGGAATGTGTCGCCGGGTTTGCCGGTAAGTGTCTTGTCGCCTTCCACCTTGAGCTCGGTAGGTTCATTCATCACATAGAGTTGGCCAGGGGAATAGGGCAAGCAATCGGTACGGGAGTAAACGTCAGCGGCTTGCTGACCCTGCACATACAGCTTGCGTTCGTAGTAGTAGAAGCTGAAAGCTTCGTCTTTAACGTTGGGAGGAGTCTGCGCCGTGATGTAGATTGTCGCTGCCGGGCAGAGGTCGAAAGCCTTCGGGCCGATATACGTGATATTATGGCCCATGATAATCGAGGCCAGCTTGCTGTTTCCGGCGAATGCCGAAGCGCCGATTTGCTTTACCGACGGCGGTAGTATAACCTCGGTCATGGCAGTGCAGCCGCCGAAAGCCTCGTTGCTGATTTTGGTTATGGAGTTCCCGATTGTCACCGATGTAAGGCTGGAGCAGCCGTAGAAGGCTTCTTCGTCGATTGTAGTGACGGAGTTGGGGATTGTCACCGATGTAAGGTCGGAGCAGTTGTAGAAAGCCATGAAGCCGATTGAAGTGACGGAGTTTCCGATTGACACCGATTTAAGTCCGGTGCTGTTGTAGAACGCATATCTGCCGATTGCGGTGACGGAGTTGGGAATGATCACCGATACAGGTCTGTAGCAGCCGTAGAAAGCGCTACTGCCGATTTCGGTGACGGACTCGGGTAAAATGTATTCTCCTTCCAAGGAAAGAGGCGCAAAGTAGATGATTTTCTTCTCGGGTCCGTAAACAAAGCCATCTTCATTTATCGAGCCTTCCCTTGGATATTGAATTGACCTACCATTGGGGAACGGATTGATTAACCCGGAAGGATATGCCGTTTTTTTCAGTCCGGTACAGTCGTAGAAGGCATCGTATACGATTTCAGTGACGGAATTGGGTATAGTCACCCAGGTCAGACCGGAGCAGCGGCGGAAGGCCTGAGAGCCGATTGAGGTGACGGAGTTTCCGATTGACACCGATGTCAGGCCGGAGCAGCCGTAGAAAGCACTACTGCCGATTGAGTTGACGGAGTTGGGGATGGTCACCGAGCTCAGGCCGGAGCAGCCGTAGAAGGCATCTTCGTCGATTTTGGTGACGGAGTTGGGGATGGTCATCGAGGTCAGGCCGTAACAGCCGTAGAAAGCACTACTGCCGATTTCCATGACTGATTCGGGAATAGTCACCGAGGTCAGGCCGGAGAATTCTGCGAACGCGCGATAGCCGATTTCGGTGAAGGAGCCGGGGATGGTCACCGATATAGGTCTGGAGCACTTGGAGAAGGCATACTGGCCGATTGAGGTGACGGACTCGGGGATAATGTATTCTCCTTCCAAGGAAAGAGGCGCAAAGTAGATGGTTTTCTTCTCGGGGCCGTAAACAAAGCCATCTTCGATTATCGCGCCTTCCCTTGGATATTGAATTGACCTACCCCTGGAGAACGGATTGTTTAACCCGGAAGGATATGCCGATTTCTTCAGTCCGAGACAGTCGGTGAATACATAGTTGCCGATTTCGGTGACTGATTCGGGTATAATCACCGAGGTCAGGCCGGAGCAGCGGCGGAACGCACCATTGCCAATTGAGTTGACGGAGTTAGGGATGGTCACCGAAGTCAGGCCGGCGCAACTGTAGAAAGCGCTATTGCCGATTGAATTGACAGAGTTGGGGATAATCACCGAGGTCAGGCTGTAACAGTCGGAGAAGGCAGACTCGCCGATTTCGATGACTGATTCGGGGATTGTCACTGATTTAAGGCTGGAGCAGTTGTAAAAGGCCTTCTCGCCGATTGCGGTGACTGCATATTCTATATCTCCATCCTTGGCAACAGATGGAATCACCAATGTCCCGGAAACGTTATTGCCGGGTTTCTGATAGAGGTCATAGTAGCCGTCCATCGTCTTACAGGTCTTGGCATCCTCGTCGATGACGGTGTAGGTCAGCGTCTGCCCCTCGTACTCGTAGGTGAAGTCGCGGGCGATGCCCGGCAGCGCTATCAGCACTCCGAGCATGAAAAGTAAAAATTTCTTCATTGCTGTTTTAATTGATTGTTATTGTTTGAAGTTGTTTAAACTAATTTTTATGGTAAGATTTATTAAGATTTCGGAGCAGATTTGTTCGATTGAGAAGGGAGCAACCTTGCGGTTGGTCCCGACGAAAGCGGACAAAGATGCCCGAAAGATTAATAAAGATTGCCATAAAGTTTACAATTCTTTAGATTTTTTATTAAACGCAAATTAGTTTAAACAACTTCTACGTCTTGCTTTCAGAATCCGAAGAATATCACGGCCTGGCCGTACGAACGATAATGCGTGCCGATGTAACGGTTGCGGACAGACTGATCTGTCACCGGAACCGGCAGGAATGTGTATCGTCCCTTGCTGTCGGAATCGTCTGACGACGGACGGAAATCTCCGTGCTTTTCAAAAATGTCAACTACTGTGCTGTTCTCAATAGCAAGGACATACCTCGCATCGTTGGCTTTGGCAAGCTGCTCGTCGTTCAGGAGCCATGAGCGCCGGACGGCATCGTAAGTCAGCATGCCGTCCGCCTTGGTCTTTGTAATCACGACCCCGATTGCCTTTTCATTGGATGGAATCGAGTTTTCCATTTTTATTGTTGCCGTCGGACCCTCTGCTTAGGCAATTGACTGATTTATACGAAAAAAGCGCGAGGGTCTGTATCAGATGCTCGTCCCGCCACACAAGGCCTTAGCATTGCCCATCACAGTGGAACGAGCAACGCGGAGCCTCACGCCGTATGATATGACGGCATGGAGCATGCTCGCGCATACACCTGTACCGATGGCTATCATACCCGAAAGGCGCCTATCGTTGCTATATCCTTGACTGTGATTGAAGTTGCTAAGTTCTGTGTGGCCAAGAACAAGCGCGATAAACGCTTCTTATATGTCATTTTCACCCGCCGCTACGCCCATATCAGACTCCGCGGCGATATGCAGTTGCAAAGTTAATAAATAATAATGAACACCAAAAATATTTTTATTGATTGCCGGAATTTGCCGGAGTTTTAACACTTCCGACTTATTATCAGTACCACTGCACGCCGTTGGACGACTGCGAGCGCTGGTCGTACTTCAGGTCTTTCAGCAGGCTGGACTTCACGGCGATGTGGAAGTTGTACGATTTGTACGGGCCGACGGGCACGAAACTTGCCGACATGGTGAAGCAGTGTATGTCGCGGCTGATGGAGCAGTTCATGTAGGCGAGCTTGTGCAGCTCGAAGTTGTAGCTGGCCGAGAACGAGAAGTTCCAGTTGGGAGTGGGACGCACCGAGCCGCTGATGGACAGGTTCTGCATCCAGCGGCCTTTGTAGTCCAGTTTCTTGTAGTCGTAGTCGCCGTAACCGTAGCTTACCGAATAGTTCAGCGACAGGCTCCAGGGGAACTGCCATTTTTCGTAGCCGTCGTTGTCGCTGTTGTTCACCACCTGGCTCTTTTGCCGCGAGCGTTTGCGCGTGGCCATGTCCGAGAAGCTGTCCTCCTCCGTTATCTCGTCGTCATCCTCGCCCGGTTCGCGGTCACGGTCGCTGTCCGTATCCTTCTTGCGCTTGAACGTGTCGTTGCTCAATGTGTAGCTGAAGCTGGTGGAGAACGACGACAGCTTCATGAATCCCTGATGGGCGTTCCAGCGGAACTTGTTGATCTGACGCACCGATCCATTGGCGTCGGGACGATATACGTAGGGATCCCAGGTGGTGTTGAAGTTCAGGTTGAAGTTCTTGATAAGACGCATCGTCACGCTCATCTGCAGCGGGCTCAGCTTCAGGGAGTCGGCGGCGAAGTTATAGCTCTGCGACAGGCTCAGGTTCTCTATCAGCGACACCTTTTTGTAGCCGGTGGAATCCTTGTCGGACTTCACCTTCATCTCCAGGTTGTTGGCCAGAGCCACGGTGACGGCGCTGTTCATGCCCCGTCCCGGCACGCCGAATATGCCGTGGCTGAAATACGAGTAGTCGCGGCGCGTCTGGTTGCCGGCCTGGTCGGTCATCATGTAGTAATTGTAGTAACCCCATCCTTTCGATCCGAAGTCGGGAGCGTAGTTGAAGCTCACCGTAGGCGTCAGGACGTGGCGTATCATCTGCACCTTGTCGCCCAGGAACTTCATAGGCTTCCAGAATCCGTACAGCTTCGTGTCGAAGCTCATGCCGACGTTGAAGTCGAACACGTTGTAGAATCCGTATGTCGTGTCCTGCACCTCGCGCGACGCCTGCGAGTCCCACTGGCGCTTGATCTTGCTGGTGTACATGCGGTCGTTCAGCGTGACGCTCGGCGAGATGTGCAGGTATTTGAACAGGTTGAACGTGGCCGAGATGGGCACATAGTGCTTCATGCCGTTGCGCCAGTCCTTGATGATGTTTTTCTTGAAGAATTCATCCTGACCGGATGTCAGCGAGTTCTGGAACTGACCGGAATATGACATCTTGATTTTCTCGTACCATTTCTCGCCGCCTACGGATTTCTTGCGCTTGAATGGCGCCAGCTGCGACATAGTCACGGTCAGGTTGGGGAACGACACGGCCAGCGTGGAGTCCTGGCTGCGCTGCGTGATGTTGGCCGTGGCCGACAGGCTCCATTTCGTGCCGGGGAAACGGTACGTCATGTTGACGGTCGACGACTTGGTGTTCTCGGTAAACGAGCTGTTGTAATACGAGTTCAGGTCGTTGCGGCTATAGCCGGACGTGGCGAAGTTCACCGATGCCGAAAACGACAGGTTCGGATTGGCCTTTGCGTCCTGACTGTGGCTCCATATCACCTGGAAGTTGCGCATCTTCTGGTAGTCGGCCGTCCCCTTGTCGCCGGTGACGGTCTGCAGGAAGGAGATGTCGAACGTGCCACGGTATTTGTAGCGCTTCACATAGTTGGAGTATGCCGAGAGTCCCCACGAGCCTTTGGTGTATATCTCGCCGCGGATTGCTAAGTCCACGTTGTCGTTGATGGCGAAGTAGTAACCGCCGTCGCGCAGGTAGAAGCCTCGGTTATAGTCCTCGCCGATCGAGGGGAACAGCACGCCCGACGAATATTTCTCGCTGAACGGGAAGTAGCCGAACGGCAGTGCCAACGGCAGCGGAACGCCCATCAGCACCATATATCCCGGACCGGTCACAACATCCTTCTGCGGGCGTACCTTGGCCTTGGTCAGCTGGAAATAAAAGTGCGGATTCTCGTGGTCCTCGCAGGTGGTGTATTTGCCGTCCTCAACGAAGAAGGCGCCGTCGTCCATACGCTTGGCGCGGCCGCCGGTCAGATAGCCGTCCTGCTGCTCGGTGATGACGCCGGTGATGTAGCCTCGCTGACTCTTGAAGTTATACTTCATGGTCTTCGACTCATACTCCCCGCTCTTGTCCTTGAATATAGGTGTGTTGGCCAGCTCGCCCACGGAGTCGGGCACGCCGTTGGCATACACGGTGCTGGAATCCAGGTCCATGCGTATCTCGGCGGAATTGAGTTTAAAATCCTCGTACTCCACATTGCCGTCACCATACAGATGCGCGGCGTTGCCCTTGTTCATCACCAATGAGTCCTTGGCGCTGAACGTCACGGTGCTCTTGATGTCGGGGGCGTCGCGGTTTATCTTCGAGAAGCGTGTGCGTGTGGTGTCCAGCAGCACCTTGGTGGTATCCGTCAGCGCTACCGAATCCTTGATTATGCCGTCCTCGGGCGGCAGCGAATCGAACGGAAATTCAAGAGGAGTCTCCAGTGCCTTCAGGCCTTCGACGCCGGGCAATGAATCGTAAGGCGAGGGAATGCTGTCGGTGGCCCGCGGCATACGCTCGGGCAATTCATTGCCTGACTGCCGGGAGTATCCTATACCCACGGCCGTCAGCACTGCGATATATAGCAACAGCTTCTTCAACTTACGTTCCGAAATTTACGTTCGAATGTTCGTTTACAAGCTACAAAATTAACCAAACTCCCCGAATTAGCCAAATAATTAACATGGCCTGCGTCTTTGCAACCTATTTTTCATAACATAATTTAATAAATAAACGTTTAAGAAATATAACCCTGTTATTTAGATAGAAAATATGTCATCTGTATTTTATACCGCGCGCAAGACTATCAAGAACTATGCCAATGGCGGCAACGTCCTGATATGCGCTACGATACTGGCCCTGATCGTGGTAAACCTCCCATGGACCCGCGACATCTACAATAGTCTCTGGACACACGAGATAGCCTTGCAGGTGGGAAGTTTCAACCTGTTCAGTCACCACGGCGAGCCTATGTCCATCATGGCATTCATCAACGACGCCCTGATGGCTCTGTTCTTCTTCTCGGTCGGACTTGAGATCAAGCGCGAGATCCTGGTGGGCGAGCTGTCGTCGTTCCGCAACGCGCTGCTGCCCATCGTGGGTGCCATCGGCGGCATGGCCATCCCCGTGCTGTTCTATTGGCTCATGGCCCGTGGCACGGACTACGCCTCGGGCGCGGCTATCCCCATGGCCACCGACATCGCCTTCTCGCTCGGCGTGCTTGCTATGCTCGGCAACCGGGTGCCCATCGGGCTGAAGGTGTTTCTCACCACCCTTGCCGTCGTGGACGACATAGGCGGCATCATCGTCATCGCAATATTCTACAGCACGTCCATAAGCTGGTCGCTGTTAGCCTGGTCGCTGATAGGTCTCGCAGCCCTGTATGTCGGCGGCAAGGTGGGAATCCTCAGCAAACTCTATTACCTCAACATCGGCGCACTGGTATGGTTCTGCTTCCTCAACGCCGGCATCCATCCCACCATCGCCGGTGTGCTCGTGGCTTTCTGCGTGCCGGCCAAGCCCGTGTATGCCCCGAGCAAATACATAAAGAACATACGCCGCAACATCAGCCATTTCGCCCACGAGGAGGACGAGCGCCTGAACTCGCGCACCATCCTCAACAAGGACCAGATGAACTGGCTGAAGGAGATAGAGTCCGATTCCGATAAGGTCATCTCCCCTCTGCAGGACATGGAGGACTCGTTGCATCCCCTGGTCAATTACATCATCATCCCGCTGTTCGCCTTCGCCAACGCGGGCATATACTTCGGCGACATGAGTCTCGACCAGCTGTTCCACGGCATTGCCCCGGCCATAATCGTCGGCCTGGTTGCAGGCAAGTTCATAGGCATATTCGCGGCCTCGGCACTTTGCATCCTGCTGAAATGGGCGCCGATGCCGCGCGGCGCCAACTGGTTCAGCCTCGCCAGTGTGGCCATGCTGGGCGGTATCGGGTTCACGGTATCCCTGTTTATCGCCAACCTGTCGTTCTCGGGTCCCGGCGCTCATCTGGCCGAACTGCTGAACGATTCCAAGCTCGGCATTCTGGTCGGCTCGCTTCTCGCCGGAATCCTCGGCTGGGTGGCCCTGCACTTCTCGCTGCCCAAAGAGCCGCAGCCGGACGAAAACGATTGACATTTTTTAACACAATTCATTTTAATCTTATAGACCCCTCGCGGGGTCATAAGTGATATGGAATTTACTAAAAAAGCGTTATGTCTTGCCGGCATCGCAGTGACTGTCGTGTCCGGCGTTTGTTACCCAAAAGGAAATGTATCAGGTAAAGTATATAACAAGGAGACGGGCGAACCGATGGACTTCGTCACGGTCCAGCTGTGGGATGCGGCGGGCAAGAAGCCGTTGCAGATCAACGGTGTGACCGGCGATGACGGCTCCTTCATGCTCCGCGACGTGCCCGACGGATCGTATCTGGTGAAGATCACCAATGTCGGTTCGGTCAATCAGGAACGTCCCGTCACCGTCAAGGGCGCCGACATCAGTGTAGGTAACGTCAACCTGGCCGACGACGCAAAGCTGCTGAAAGAGGTGGTTGTGGAGGGAGTCCGCAGCCAGATGCGCTTCGAGCTTGACCGCAAGGTGTTCCAGGTGGACAGCAACATCGCCTCGGCCGGTTCCAGCGCAAGCGAACTGCTGGAGTCCATCCCGAGCATCGAGGTTGACCAGGACGGCGAGGTGTCGCTGCGCGGCAACAGCTCCGTCACGGTCTGGATCAACGGCAAGGAGTCGGGACTGACCGCCGACAACCGCGCCCAGATCCTGGAACAGATTCCCGCCGAAAGCATCGACCGCATCGAGGTCATCACCAACCCGTCGGCAAAATATAATCCCGAGGGCACCGCCGGCATCATCAACATCATATTGAAGAAGGACCGCCGCGGCGGCTACTTCGGCAGCGCCGAGCTGAGCGCCAACACACGCGGCGGCGGCAACGTATCGGCCAACATCAACTGGAACACCCGCAAGTGGGACACCTTCGCCAGCATCGGCTTCCGCATGCGCCACAACAACGGAGGCTCGCTTATGAACCGTGACTTCGACGACGGCACCTTCGTGCACAGCAACGGCCGCAGCCGAAACCACGGCAACAACATCTTCTTCCGTCTCGGCGCCACCTACCACCTCACCGACAACGACGAGTTCTACCTGAACGGTTTCGGCATGTTCGGCCACCGCTGGGGTTCCACCCGCAGCGACTACGAGTCCACCCGCCCGGGCCAGTGGGCCACCGACTTCCAGCTGAGCCGCAACCGCAGCGACAACCGCGGCGCCCACGGCGAGTTCGGTTACACCCACCGCTGGTCGGACACCCACACCCTCGACGCCGTAGTCAGCTACAATCACTGGGGAGGCCCGAGCTTCAACTCCTACGCGGAGACTGAAACCTGGCCCGCCACCGGCTCCAACCCCGCAGGCCCCAATCCCGCCACCGGCTCCGCGCTCTCTAACAGTGCTGAGGCGGAAGCCGAAGCCTCCACCGTCTCCTCCTACCGCAGCCAGGACATGCCCATCAATTCCAATTCCTGGGAAGCGAAAATCGACTATTCCAATGTCATAAACCAGTATCTGAAAGTCGAGGCCGGCTTCAACGGCAACTACAGCCACGAAAACACGCCCAACACCACCTACCGTGGCGTTGACGAGGCATCGGCCGTACTCGATCAGGCCCTCTACAACCGATTTATCTACACCAACAACATATCGGCCCTCTACTTCACTCTCGGCGGCAAGGCAGGTATCTTCAGCTATTCGGCCGGACTTCGCGGCGAGGCTTGGCAGGTCAAGGCCCGGAGCCTCACCTACGGCCAGAGCAAGGATGACGTGACGCCGTTCAAGAAGAATGACTTCAGCCTGTTCCCCTCGGTCTATCTGTCGTTGGCACTGCCTCGCGACAACGAGCTGCAGATCAACTACACGCGCCGCATACGCCGTCCCTGGGGCGGACAGCTCAACAGCTTCAAAAACATTTCCGACCCTACTTCCGTCAGCTACGGTAACCCCGAGCTGCAGCCGCAGTATTCCAACAGTTTCGAACTCAATTACCTCAAGTCGTGGACATACCACATGATATCGGTGTCGGCCTACTTGCGCCAGTCGTCCGACATCATGAACCACGTGTCGTTCATGGACAACGACGTGATGTACACCACCTGGGCCAACGTATCGAGCCAGATCAACAGCGGCGTCGAATTAGTGGGCAAGAACCAGCTGTTCAGGGGCTATCTCGACCTTACCACGACCGTGAACCTCTATAACAGCCACATCAGCGCATGGGACTATTCGCTGACGGCTCCTTCCGGCCAGACGGTGACAATGAGCGGCAAGAAGCAGAACAGTTTCGCATGGGACGCCCGCGTCATGGCCAACGTCAAGCTGCCCTGGGAGATGAGTTTCCAGGCCACGGGGCGTTACAGTTCGGAGCATAAGACAGCCACCGGATCGCATCAGGGCGGCTGGTCGGTCGATGCCGGTCTGCGCAAGACTCTCGGCAACTGGAGCTTCTCGCTCAACTGCCGCGACATCTTCAATTCGCGCAAGTGGAAGAACAGCGTCAACGGTATCGGATACGTAGAGCGCAGTGAGCGCTGGCGTGCAGGACGCACCCTGCGTCTCACCATCAAGTACAGCTTCGGCAACATGAAGGCTAAGAAATCGCGTCAGCAATCGGCGGAAGAACCGATGGAACAGGACTACAACGGCGGCGAAATGTAGCCCGCGCAAAAGCATTACACGTGAAATGTAGTCCAAACCAATAAGTAAATTCTATGCTGGATATCGAATCAATATATTCGCGCTGGTACGAGCAGGGGTCTCCCCTGCTCGCGCTGTTGCGCACCCATTCCGAGTTAGTGGCACGCAAGGCTCTGGAATGCGCCGGCCGCCGCAGTCTTGACATCGACCGCGACTTCGTGTACGAGGCCGCCATGCTGCACGACATCGGCATCGTGCGTTGTGATGCGCCGGACATTCTGTGCGAGGGCACGGAGCCTTATATCTGTCATGGAATAATAGGCCGCGGGATGCTCGACTCCATCGGCCTTCCGCGCCATGCACTGGTGTGTGAGCGCCACACGGGAGCCGGCCTTACCGTGCAGGACATCATCGACCAGAACCTGCCTCTGTCTCACCGCGACATGACGCCGCAGACCACCGAGGAGAAGCTGATATGCTATGCCGACAAATTCTTCAGCAAGTCGGGCGACTACCGTACCGAAAAGCCCCTGGACCGCGTCATAAACAGCATGAAGCGGCACGGGGACGATACCCTGCGCCGCTTCCTTATGCTTCACGAACAGTTCGGTTGATTTCCAACCGCTGTCCTTACATTCCTCTAAACTTTAAACTTAAACCTTAAACCTAAACTTTAAGCTTAAACCCTCACTCGCCCTCGATTTCCAGAATCTCGGTCCAGCCGTGCTTGTCCTCGATCTCGCCGAGCTGGATGGCACGGATGGTGTCGTACAGCTTCTTGGTGACGGGGCCTGCCTCGTTCATGTCGTAGGTGAAGGTGTTGCCGTTGTCCAGGTCGTCAATCTGTCCGATGGGCGAGCACACGGCTGCAGTGCCGCAGGCTCCTGCCTCGCTGAACGTGGGCAGCTCCTCGTATGCGATGTGACGCTCCTCCACTTCCATTCCGAGGTCGCGTGCCAACTGACGCAGGCTCTTGTTGGTGATACTGGGCAGAACGGTCTCCGACTTCGGTGTGATGTATTTGTTGTCGCGCACGGCATAGAAATTGGCTGCGCCGCACTCGTCCAGGTATTTCTTCTCTTTCGGATCGAGATAGAGCATCACGCTGTAGCCGAGCTCATGGGCTTTGTTGCCGGCCACGAGCGATGCGGCGTAGTTGCCGCCGATCTTGATGGCGCCGGTGCCCTTGGGAGCCACGCGGTCGTACTCGCGGCTCAGACACACCTTGGTGGGCTTGAAGCCGGCCTTGAAGTAAGGACCTACGGGCGTTACAAGCATTATCACCATGTATTCATCGGCGGGGCTTACACCCACACGTGCCGACATTCCTATCTCCAGGGGACGGATGTAGAGGCTTGCGCCCGAACCGTAAGGAGGAATGAGATTGCCGTTGAGCTTAACGACCAGTCTCACCATCTCCTCGAATTTCTCCACAGGCAGCGGCTCCATCGCGATACCGAGGGCACTGTCCCGGAATCGCTTGGCGTTCTCGTCCATGCGGAACACGCGCACCTTGCCGTCCTTGCCGCGGAAGGCCTTCAGACCCTCGAATGCTTCCTGTCCGTAGTGCAGACAGGTGGCGGCTATGTGCAACGGCACATACTCTGAATCGCTAACCTCAATCGGACCCCATTTCCCGTCCTTGAATGTGCAGCGCACATTGTAATCGGCCTTGACATAGCCGAACGGAAGCTCCGACCACTTAAGATCTTTTGTGCTCATAGTTCTTAGATTTCCGTCACGATTTACACCGATTGTCGCCGGGCTACACTGCCACCTTGCAGGTCAGGTCTCCGGCCTTGACTATATACACGCCATGAACGGGTACCTGGAACTGGAACACGCCCGGCGCAAGATTCTCCGAGCTGACCAGTCTGCCCAATATCGTGAATATCTTGATTCCGACATTGTGGTTTGTGGCAACCTGGATTATACCGGGGGCGGCCTTGACTTCCACCTCGTTCTCGCGCATCACAAGGCGCACGTCCTGACGCTCAACCTTCACAGTCTCCCAGCTACGGGCATAGCTGCCGGCCATTGCCAGCATTATCATCAGCCCGACTATCGTCTGTCTCGGTTTCATCGCTTCGTTATTTATCCGTAAAATTACAAAAACTATTTGAATTTATCAAATATAATCAGAGGGCATGGCGGAAATTCCGTCATGCCCTCTTGTTATTGTTACAGTCAGCGGGGATTATTTGCCCTCTTCCTTCTGCATCTGCTCCTTCAGAGCCTGGAGTGCGCCCAGGTCGCCGAGAGTGGTCTTCTCCAGCGGCTGCGATACGATAGCCTCGCTCTTTGCGGGCTTGTCGCTGCGGCGGGGTGCCTTCTCGCGCTTCTCGCTACGGTTTGCATCCTCAGCTATGCGGCTGTGGCTCAGAATTATGCGCTTGTTGTCCTTATTGAACTCAATCACCTTGAACTGCAGCTTCTCGCCCAGCTTGGCCTGAGTTCCGTCTTCCTTGACAAGATGCTTGGGTGTTGCGAAGCCCTCGATGCCGTGGTCAAGGCTGATCACTGCGCCCTTGTCCAGAACCTCGGTGATCTCACCCTCGTGGATGGTGCCTACTCCGTATGTGCCTTCGTAAGCCTCCCAGGGATTCTCCTCAAGCTGCTTGTGACCCAGGCTGAGACGACGGTTGTCCTTGTCTATCTCCAGCACCTGCACCTCGATCTCGTTGCCCACCTGCGTGAATTCGCTGGGGTGCTTGATCTTGCGGGTCCAGCTCAGGTCGCTGATGTGGATCAGGCCGTCTACGCCCTCCTCGATCTCGACGAATACGCCGAAGTGAGTGAAGTTGCGTACCTTGGCCGTGTGGCGCGAACCGATGGCATATTTCAGCTCGATATCCTCCCAGGGATCCTTCTTCAGCTGCTTCAGGCCGAGGCTCATCTTACGCTCGTCGCGGTCCAGAGTCAGAATCACTGCCTCTACCTCGTCGCCAACCTTCAGGAAGTCCTGAGCGCTGCGCAGGTGCTGGCTCCAGCTCATTTCGCTGACGTGGATCAGACCCTCTACGCCGGGCTGTACCTCTACGAACGCACCGTAGTCGGCCATTACCACTACGCGACCCTTGACATGGTCGCCGACCTTGAGGTTGGGATCCAGATTGTCCCAGGGATGGGGCATGAGCTGCTTGATACCAAGCGCGATGCGCTTCTTTTCGTTGTCGAAGTCCAGGATTACGACCTCGATGTCCTGGTCAAGCTCTACGACCTCGCGAGGATCCTGTACACGGCCCCAGCTCAGGTCGGTGATGTGCACCAGTCCGTCTACGCCGCCAAGGTCTACGAACACACCGTAGTTGGTAATGTTCTTCACCTTGCCCTCGAGCACCTGACCCTTCTCCAGCTTGGAGATGATCTCGCGCTTCTGGGCCTCCAGCTCGGCCTCGATCAGTGCCTTGTGGCTTACCACCACGTTCTTGTATTCCTGGTTGATCTTGACAACCTTGAATTCCATTGTCTTATCCAGATATACGTCATAGTCGCGGATGGGACGGACGTCGATCTGCGAACCGGGCAGGAAGGCCTCGATTCCGAAGATGTCCACGATCATACCGCCCTTGGTGCGGCTCTTTACGTAACCCTTGATGATCTCGTCGTTCTGAAGGGCCTGGTTCACGCGGTCCCAGCTACGGGTCTGGCATGCCTTCTTGTGGCTCAGACGGAGCTGCCCGTTCTTGTCCTCCAGTGTCTCGATATATACCTCTACCTCGTCGCCCTCTTTCAGGTCGGGATTGTAGCGGAATTCGCTGATGGGAATGATGGCGTCCGATTTCATGCCGATATCAACTCGCACCTCGCGCTTGCTGATCGATTTCACGGTACCGGTCACTACTTCATTCTCTTTGGCCGACTGCATCGACTTGTCGTAGGTGTCGATCAACTCCTCGCGACTCTTGCTGCCTGCCGTGTTGCCGTTTTCATAGGCATCCCAATCGAAATCTGCGATCGGGCTTACAACTTTTTCAGTCATTAATTTGGTTAATAAATAAACTTTACTTTTCTACTCTCTACGGAAACCGTTTTACCGGTTTTAAGCCACCCCGCGCGAGCGGGTATGGTTTTCCGCGCGCAAAGATAGCATTTTATTCTGAATTACACAAATTTAGAGCGCATCCGACTGCATTTTTGTCAGACGCCGCTCTACTTTATGGCTATTCCATATCAATATAGAGGATCACTGTCCCATCTGTCGCAGGCCGTTTTCCATCACTCTGGCGCGCACTTCCCTCATATCCTTATATAGCTTGCGGTTCGTATCGTCCAGGTCGGCCGGCTCCACGTCCAGCAGCTTGCGCATCTCCTCCAGGTGCGGATACTTCTCGTCGTATTCCTGCGACAGTTTCATCATCTCCTTCGCACCTTCATTCTGATGCGAACGCAACTTATCGAAATCCTGATATGCCGACTTAAGATATTTTATCGCTATTCCGTATTCTTCCTGGCTCACGGGCGTCCCGTCGGTAACCTTTTCGGCTATGACCTCGATGGCGTCGCTATTGTCGGGGCGTGAATCGGCGCAACCGGTCAGCATCGCTGCCGCCGCCAGCACTACACTTGCAATAAGACCAATCCTCTTCATCACGTTCTTCCTGTTATTATATGTCGCAATTGCCATTGCGTATTGCAAATGTAATAAAAAAGGAGTGTCGCTCCAAGCGCACCCCTGTTTTTTAAGTTAATTTTAGAATTGTTTGGGATAAACTATCAGCAGGTTGTTGTTGCGGAAATGGCGGCTGAGGTAATTGGTGATCTGGTCCAGATCCTGCGTATGCGAGATGGAGCCCTTGCGTGCCGTTATCAGCACTATCAGGTCCGCCTCCTCGGTGTCGCCGCTGGTAAGTATGAAGTCATCCCAGGCGTTCAGAGTACCGTAGCGGGCATCGACCTCTATGCCGTCGTCGGCTATGGCAGTGCGGATCAGACGTCCGCATTCCTCGCGCGACAGGAATGTGATGCGCGCCTCTATGTTGGACGCCAGCATCGCCAGGCGCGTCACCCACAGATGGAATCCCGTCTCATACTCGGCTCCCGGCGGCACTATGACCCGGATGCGCGAAATGGTACCGACAGGAATGAAGCAGCGGCTCAGCATCACCATGCGGTGACAGTCGTTAACCAGTTTTTCAATAAACGATCCGTAGAACGTATCCACCACCGAACTCTTGCGGTGCATACCTATCATTATCTCGGTGGCCTTCTGCTCGTGCGCCAGGTTGCATATACCGGACACGGCGTTAAGGTCGAAGCGCTCCACCACATTGCACGGCACGTCCATCTCCTCGGCTATGGAGTCGGCGGCTTCGAGCGAGTCGCGTCCCATCACTGTGGCGGCGCTGTCATCGTTGTGCCGCACGAACAGTGCCGTGACCGGATTTGTGTTCTGCCGCTTGCGCATGAACAGTGCCATTCGCATCAGGCCCTCTGCCGTGATCGGGTTGGCCACGGCCACTACCTGACGTGCCATCTCCACCGAGCCTAATTCCTCGCGGTCCAGGCCACGCGCCGTCTCCTCCTTGCGCAGCTGCAGTGCGGAGCGGTCGGTGCGCACCGACGCGATGATACAGCATATCAGTATCATCACCACCGATGCGTTCATCATGTCCTCGTTCAGCAGGTGCGTCTCATAACCGATCATTACGGCGGCAATGGTGGCGGCCGCCTTGCCTCCGGTCAGTCCGAATATCAGTCCTCGGTCCACATGACTGAGTTTGAGTACCTTCTGCGCGCCATACGCGGCTATCCATTTCGTACCGAGAGCCAGTCCCGACATGATGGCCGCGGCCCACAGCACGCTCCACCCTTCCACCACCACATGGACGTTGATAAGCATACCGACGCCTATCAGAAAGTATGGAATGAAGATGGCGTCGCCCACAAACCGGATATTCTTCATCAATGGCGAACGGCCCGGTATCAGTTTGTTCAGCACCAGTCCGGCGTAGAACGCGCCCAATATTCCTTCCAGTCCCACGGCCTTGGCCAACAGAGCGGCTATCACCACCATGGCGAGGATATATATATACTGAGCCACGGGGTCGGTGGTGCTCTTGAAGAAATATCGCGTAACGGGCGGGTACACATATCCCACCACGAGCATGAAGGCCGCGGTGAGCGCAAGCATGGTCAGCAACTGCGACACCGAATAGTGTCCGGAAGCACTGACCTGTGACACGCCGGCAAGCACCAACAGCGCGACCATCACGGCCACGATGGTGCCGCACACGGCTATGACCACTGGCCGAGTGTTCTGAAGTCCGAACTTCGACACAGTCGGATAGGTGATCAGCGTATGGCTGGTGAACATCGAGGCTACCAGTGCCGAAGTGAGCCAGCTCTGCCCTAATAGATAATGAGTGCCGAGCACACCCGCCGCCAACGGCAGCAGTGCGGTCAGCACTCCGAACAGTATTCCCTTTTTAAGCTGGGCCTTGAGGTGGAACATGTCTATCTCCACCGCGGCCTGGAACATGATATACAGGATTCCCACGTCGCCGAAGATGCGGAACGACGCGTCGCGCTCCAGCAAGTTGAATCCGAACGGTCCTATCGCGATTCCCGCGACTATCAGGCCCACGGTGGACGGGATGTTCAGTTTCTTGAACAACACGGAGCCCACCAGTATCACTAACAGTACTATAAGGAATATGGCGATAGTGTTATGTATCATGTCATGGTATCGTTAATTAAAGATCGAGGCGGCATTGCGGTCAGTCATTTCTTCAAGAGCGTCCGGCGGGATGTCCAGCACCTTGGCGCAGGCGTCGAGTATCAGCGGTATGTAAGCCGATTCGTTCCGTTCGCCACGGTGCGGCACCGGAGCCAGATACGGCGCGTCGGTCTCAAGCACCAGCCGGTCCGTGCCTATCAGCGGCAACGCCTCACGCAGCTTCGGGGCATTCTTGAAGGTCACCACGCCGTTCACCCCGAAGTACGGGTCACACATCTTGCGTATCTCGGCCACATCCTCGGGCGTGCCGGTGAACGAGTGGAATATCATCACCGGGAGCGTACCCAATGCCTGACGCACCCTCCCGATGGATTCCAGCGTCTGGTCGCGGGCGTCGCGGCTATGGATTATGACGGGGAGCCCGTACTTCACGCCCCAGCCAAGCTGCCGCTCGAAGGTGCGCTGCTGCTCGGTGAGCGCCGGACTGTCGGGCCAGTGGAGGTCGAGTCCCACCTCGCCCACCGCGGCGTAATCGTCGCGGTGCGCGCGGAGTTCTTCTTCCATCATGTCGAGCATGGCATCGGGATCCGCACCTAATTCTGTAGGATGCACCCCGATTGCCATCTTAGTGTTCTCGGGGAACGCTTCGTGCAGGCGGCGTATCGGCTCCATGCTCGCGGCGTCCACATTGGCCAGTACCATCGTGTGTACGCCCGCGGCTATGGCGCGCTTTACGGCCTCATCCTCCTCTCCCTTGAAAGGCTCGTCGTATAGATGAGTGTGGGTGTCGGTCACTTCTTGCGTCCTGTCAGTTTGTCGATCAATGCCTTGAACGGTTCCTTGGCGGCATCGCTCAGGCTGGTTTTCTTCAGCGCGCTCAACGCTTCGGAGCTGTAATGGCTCACCTGCTTGCGCACGGTCTCGCTCAGATTCAGTTTCTCGTAGATGCGGGTCACGGTCTTCACTTTGGTGTCGCCTGCGGGCATCTCCATTGCCACCTTAAGGGCTGCTGCCTCAGGCGTGCCGCTCTCCAGGGCAGTCAGAAGCAGAAATGATTTCTTGCCGTTATTGATGTCGCCCCCTATCGGTTTGCCGAAGGTGTTGGAATCGCCGTACACATCCAGCCAGTCATCCTGGATCTGGAACGCCAGGCCCAACAGGTAGCCGAACTTCTCCATCTGCGCGGCATCCTTCTCCGATGCGCCGCCCAACATGGCGCCTATCTTCGAGGCCGCGCCAAGCAGAGCGCCCGTCTTGGCGCCGATCATCTCTATATATTTATCGGTGGTCACATCCTGTCGCGTCTCGAAGTCCATGTCGAGCCGCTGGCCTTCGTACACCTTTATGGCCATGGCGTTGAACACGTCCAGCACCGGGCGCAACAGGGCGTCGGGTACCTGCATCATATTCTGAGTGGCCAGTGTCAGCATGGTGTCGCCGCTGAGTATGGCGGTGTTCACATCCCACTTGGCCTGTACCGACGGACGGTTGCGGCGCATCGCGCTGTTGTCCATCACGTCGTCGTGAAGCAACGTGAAGTTATGGAACATCTCGAGACCAAGGGCTGCAGGCATCGCCTTATCTATGGCGCTTTCCGTGCCGAAAGCCTCGGCCGTCATCAACAGCAGACCCGGACGCAGGCGCTTGCCGCCCGAACTCAACCCGTAGGTCACCGGCTCATACAGTCCCGCCAGGTCTCCGCCCGGCAACTTCACTTCTTTCAACGCGCCCTCCACAAGGGCGCTCGCATCTGACAATTTCATTTTTAATGTTTGGTAAACTTATAAGTTGTTTGACAAACTTATAGGTTAATAAATGTATCGTAAACCTCGCGGCTCACATCCCGGCCGCTGTCCACTTTAAGCACTGTCTGAAATCCTATCATGAAGCGGCGATAGGTATCCGTGTCGTTGGCGCATGCTTTGCGGAATGCATCCAACTCCTGCTTGATAGCCTTAACGTCAAGATGATTGTCGCGGATAGTGGAGAGATATTCCAGCCCTAATCTGTATCCGAGGCCCTGAGGGTCCTCGATCCCGGCCTGGGCGTATATCTTCATCTTGTCCGCCAGCTGCAGGGTATTGACTATGGCGTCGTACCGTGCTCCGAACTGATCCAGTGCCTCGCCTTTCAGATGGTCGTAGGCATACGAGGTGGCTATAGCCAGCGTGTCTATCCTGGCGCCCTCCACCTTGCCCAACGATCCATATATAATGAATCCGGCCAACGAGTCGGGACTTACATTCCGCATCATGTATTCCACACGCCCGGCATCGCCTATTGTGCCGAAGTTTTCCGGGAACGACCCCTCACCCTTTTTCTTGCCGCCGCATCCGGCCAGCATAATCAGGGCCAGTCCTGCCGCTATCTGTGACTTTTTCATCTTGAACTAATTGCTGTTCCTTATATTATTGGGTGCAAAATTACGAAATTATCGTCATTTTGCAATGAATCGGCCCTTAAAATGGCACTCCGGTTCCGATATAACCGATCTTGACCTTGTCGCCGATCATGGCTGCCGACGGCGGGTTCCTGCGCTCGCTCATTGCGTTGTTCAATTCCTGGCTCATCCCCTCCTCGGCGGGCCAGAACCACAGGTCCTTGTATCGCCAGTACCATACGCCCATGTCGTCCATCGACACGAATTCGGTGGTCACGCCGCTCTGCTTCAGCAGCTTGGTGAATGGGTCGCCGATTCTGAGCGTGTCGTTTGGAACGGCCACACCCACCCCGGAGGTGTACAGCGAAATCATATCCACCTTGCCGTCATCATAGTCCGTGACGGTAAACATATCCTTGTCGCCGAGCCTGAAGTTCAGGGCCTTGAACTCGCCGCTGTCATCTGCCACTATGTTGTCGTACAGGTTGATCTGGCCTTGGGGCACGGAGTCGAGGGCCATCCCTATGCGCACGTCGCCTATTCCCTGCGCCGTGAGCGTCGGTGTCTGAATGCTGTCGATGGCGGCCTCGGCCTCCCGGATGAATGCCGAGTCGGTGTCGGCGGCGGGTTGTGCGGCCTTCTTGTTGCCGGAGCAACCTGCCAACGTCAGGGCGGCCGCAGCTATGATAAATGCTGATTTCTTCATAATTATCTGAGTTTTGAATTTTGACGGGATTTATCAGGATTTATCGGGATTAATCAAGATTAATCGGGATTTATCGGGATTATTATTAAGTTTTGCCGGACTTCATGCGGTCGGCAAATTCAGGATCGCCCACTACCCACACCACGTCGCCGGGATGCAACGTTACGTCGGGCAGCGGCTGGATGAAGTCGTCGCCGCGCTTTATCTTCACTATCATCGAATAGTAGTCGTGCAGGATGTCGGTATTCTTCAGCGGCACCCCTACTATCGGGCTGTCGGTCTCAAGCCGTATAGACGACAAGTCTACGGGATTCTGCTTGATATTCAGCATCATACCGGCCTTGGTGGCGGCGTCGAGGTCTTCGTTCAGTTTGCGGAGCTGTTCGTCATTGCCTATCACGCCGAGGACGTCTCCCGGGAATATGCGGGCCTCGGGCGACGGCAGAGGCATATAGTCGTCGCCACGGCTTATCGACGACACCGACACGCCGTAGTCCGAACGCAGTCCGGAATCCTTCAGTTTGTCGCCCACGAACGGACAGTTGTTGTCTATCTCGATAAAAGCCTGGTGCATGTCGTCCACCAGGTCGTTGCCTACGCCCATTCGCATATTCTCGCGCATGTTCAGGTTGGATATGAACTTCGATTCCATCTTGCTGTAACGCTTCAGCAGTCGGGACGAAGCGAATACCAGTATCAGCGCGAAGCATGCCACCCCGACAAGCCATCCCACCAGTGACGAATACGTCACCGTGATGAAATAGACTATGAAGAACAGTGTGACCAGATACCTGATAATCCTCATGGCCAGCAGGGGCACGTCGTAGAAGGCGGCGGTCTGGTGCAGTTTCATCTTTTCGGAAGGATGCGTCGAGCTGAAACACAGCGCCACTAAGAAGGGCAGCATCGCTATCACGGTCAGCACCGTGGCCACGAGGTGTCCGACCTTGGGCAGCAGCCTTTCGGCGAAAGGAAACAGGAACATGCGCGACACCATGATCTCGGCCAGCAGTATGACCGAATAAAGCACGATGCGCCACGCATACCGTCCCAGGACGGCGCGCCACAGGCGGCGTGTCTCGTTGGTGTCGTAAGTCTGTCTGGAATATCTGTCTATAAGGAATGTCAGCGACCCGGGCAGATGCTTCTCCACCCACGTGGCGGCGGGATCGGCCATCTTTATAAAATAAGGAGTGGTGAAGATGGTCAGCACCGACACGGCGACTATGATGGGATACAGCGATTCGTTCAGCACCCCGAGGCTCATGCCCAGCGAGGCGATGATGAACGAGAACTCGCCCACCTGCGTCAGGGTGAATCCCGATTCGATGGCCACTCTCAGCGTCTGGCCCGTGGCAAGCATACCGAGGGTGCCGAACAGTATCATGCCCGCTATCACCACGCAGGCCAACAGCAGGATCTGCCACCAGTATGTCACCAGCACGCCCGGATCCACCATCATGCCCACCGAGATGAAGAACACGGAGCCGAACAGGTTCTTGACCGGTGCTATCACACGGTCCATGCGTTCGGCGGCCATGGTGCCGGCCAGTATCGAGCCCATCACGAAGGCTCCGAGTTCGAGGCTGAAGCCGCATGCCACCGAGAACACGGCCATAGAGAAGCACAGGGCCATGGCCACTATCAGCAGCGTCTCGTCATTGAGATACGAGCGCGCCTTGTTGAAGAATGTCGGGAATATATACATTCCCACCACAAACCATATAATAAGGAAGAAGGCGAGCTTGCCGATGCTGAACAGCAGCTCCATCCCCTTCACATCGCCCATGGCCATGGACGACAGCAACACCAGCATCAGCACCGCGAACAGGTCCTCGATGATAAGCACCGCCAACACTAATTGCGCGAACTTCTTCTGCCTCAGGCCCAGGTCGCCCAACGCCTTCATGATGATGGTGGTGGACGACATCGAGATCATTCCCCCTAAGAATATGCGGTTTATCATGTTGAGATGCAGTATGTAGCCGACGCCGAAACCGGCGAACGTCATGCCGGTGATGATGATCAGCGCCGTCACCACCGACGACGAGCCGGACTTCATCAGTTTGCGGAACGAGAATTCCAGTCCGATGCTGAACATCAGCACCACGATGCCCAGGTCGGCCCAGAACGTGATATTGTCCAGATTGGATATCGATGGAAGATACTCGAACTTGGGCGACGCTAAGAAGCCTGCCAGGATATATCCTAACACGACAGGCTGTTTCAGCTTCTTGAACAGCAGGGTAACGAGCGCGCCTAACAGGAGTATCCACGCCAGGTCGGCTATCAGGCCGTTGGTATGCGATTCTTCGGCCGTAGGCTTATCCCCCGGGTCGATGGTCTGTTCCAGGGTCTGCATCTCGTTGGTTACGGTCGTGGACGGCACGTCACTGTATCCGTCGGCTATCGGCAGGTATATCATCCCCTCTCTGAATTATGTACAGGTTATAATATGAAAGAATCAGCGTGGTAAGCGGCAGGGCGATGATGAAGCCCATGAAACCCAGCAACGACCCCCAGATGGAGAGGCTGAGCAATATCACGGCCGGATTCAGACCCATGGCCTTGCCCATGATTTTCGGAGTCAGCAGCAGGTCCTGGATGCACTGCACCACCACGTACACGGCCATCGCCTCCCAGAATATCAGCCAGAAGGACCCGCCCGTGGTCATGGTCCATATCATGCACAGCACGGCGGTAATCGGCAGCGAGATAAGCTGCAGATAAGGCACGAGGTTCAGCACTCCGATAAAGAGGCCGAGCGCCACGCCCATAGGCAGGTCTATCAGCAGGAAACCGGCCGCGAACATCAGTCCCACAAGCATGGCGATCAGGAACTGGCCACGGAAATAACGCTGCATGGTGTTTTTGATGTCGCCGGCGATACGGAACGTGCGCTGACGGTGCGAATAGGGCACCAACTGCTTGAAGCTAAGCATCAGGCGCTCGTAGTCCAGCATAATGAATATGACATACAGCACGACTATCAGCCATGAGACGACGCCGGCTATGAATGCCACCGACGACGTTAGGAACGACCATGACGACGATATGGCGGTCTTGGCCAGCTGCTTCCATTCGTCGCGCGACAGCAGGCGCGACAGCTCGTCGAAGTCTATGTTCTCGCGTATTATTCTGTGCCATGACTCCGACAGATAGGGTATGCTGATCTGCGTGGTGGCGAATTTCCTGATGGTCAACGCCATGTCCTGGCACTCCGACACCAGGTACGGCACCGTAACCATTATAAGGCCGCCTATCAGTACCGTAGCTTCCAGCAAGGTGAGTGTCACCGGCAGGAAACGTTTGCGGCAATGGGTCCACCGCATGTTCCATTTCACCACCGGCTCAAGTATATAGCATATCAGGCAGGCCACCACGAACGGAAGCAGCACTCCTTTCAGGTATCCCACAAGCCACAGCACGGCCAGCACTACGGCTATGGTGAAAAATATGCGGACGGTGCGGTCAAACGTAAATGGCCGCCGCTGGTAACGCGCACGTTGCTCCCGACCTTCTTCTGTTACTTCGTTCTCGTCCATATTGTGTGTTTTATTGAATCAAGGCTGCCGGTGCAGTCCGCGATTCTTAACTTTTTTAACTATTTATATTAACGTAAAAGAGGACACAATTTTCCGTAAAGTTACGATTTTTTTTGCTAATACCGGCGATGGTTGCTAATTTTGTAATTGATGAAACAGCTGCACACACTTCTGATGATGCTGGTTCTGTTGGCGTTCACTGCCGTTGGTCAGACCGCCGATGGAACGCAAGCCGTTGACACCGACCCTATTGAGACGTTCCTGCAATCTCCGGGTATTGACCCGGCGGCAACGGCCGTGTATATATATGACCTGAACTCAGGCAAAGTCCTGGCAAGCCATAATCAGTCCAGACCGATGGTGCCCGCTTCGGTCATGAAATGCGTCACCACGGCCTCGCTGCTGGACCGCGCGGGCCGCAAGTGGCGATACGAGACCCCTGTATACATCACGGGCAATATCCACAAGGGGGTGCTGGACGGCAACATCATGGTCGAAGCGTCGGCCGACCCATCGGTCAACACACGGCATGACCCCGGTTCCGACAACATTATCGACGAGATAGTACAGGCTCTGCGCCAGGAACATATAGACACGGTCCGCGGCAGCATCGTTGTGGACGAGCACCGGTTCGCCGGCCCCGCCATCAACCCCACGTGGGCGTCGGGCGACCTACCCAACGCCTACGGCACGGGGACGCATGGCTTCAACTTCGAGGACAACGCCTCGGGCAGCGCCTCCGTGCGCGACCCGGGCGCCAGGTTCCGAAGCCGACTCACCGACGCCCTGAAAGCCAACGGCATAACCGTGCTGGGACGCAACCTCCCCAACGACACCAGGCGCCGGCTGATAGGAACGCACCGCTCGGCCGAGGTGCAGGACATAATGCGCAGTTGCATGATGCGCTCCGACAACCAATATGCCGAGGCCATGCTCCGCACTTTCTCGCACCTCAAGGGGCGCGACGGATCCACTGCCTCCGGAGCCGACGAGGAAATAAAGTTGTGGAAACACAAAGGCGCTCCGCTTAAGGATGTCCGGATTGTGGACGGATCCGGGCTTTCCCGCTCCAACCGTCTTACCGCCGAATTCTTAGGCTCGGTGCTCGGAGAAATGGCACACGACCCCTGGTACGCCAGCTTCTTTCCGCTCGCCGGCCAGGAAGGCACGCTGAAGCGCTTCATGTCCGGAAGCCCTCTGGAAGGTTATGTAGCCCTTAAGACAGGCTCGATGAACGGGATACAGTCATACGCAGGATACAAGATCAACGAGGATTACGCCCCCACTCATGTAGTGGTGGTGATGATGAATAATCTGAAAAATCGCGCACGCGCACGCACCGATCTGCAGACCATGCTCGAACGGCTGTTCTGATTACAGAATATATAGGGCCATACTTGCAGACTATATCCTGACGCATGGCGTTATAATAGAAAGAATCCGATAAAGATTACATAAACAATTACCCGGAATTATGGACGAATTGAAAAATAAAGTATATGAACTTGAGGGGCTTCTGGAACTTCTGAGTCACCGCCCCGACAAACAGACCGATCTCTTTCCCCTTATCGGAAGGCGAGTCGACGAGATCACGCGCCTCTGGTCCCGACTGAACACCAAGGAACCGAATACATCCGATGCCGTCAATGTCCCTGCCGACCTTACCGTCCCTAAAGACCCTCAAGACCTTAAAGACCCTAACGACCCTAAGGACCTTAAAGACCCTAAGGACCTTAAAGACCTTAAAGACCTTAAGGACCCTAAGGACCTTAAAGACTTTAAGGACCCTAAAGACCTTAACGACCCCCACGCCTTTAACGGCTCCGATAATTCCGTTTATTCCGGCTACTCGGACAGCGCCGACTTCGCCGCACCGGCACCGCGTAAAACCCCGGCCCTCTGCCTTAACGACCGTTTCCGCTTCACGCGCGTGCTGGCCGGCAACGACCGCAACCGTTTCGACGCCATTCTTGAGAAGTTAGCGCAGCTTCCCGACTACGAGGCGGCCCGCGACTATCTCATCGAGCAATGCAACGCCGACATCGACGATCCCGAAGTAGTCGATTTCCTCGACATCCTCCAGAATTACTACGAATAATTCCACGATTATCAGGCATTTCTCCTTAATTACCAATTGCTAATTTCCAACTGCGATGGCCAAGCTATACATCGTTCCCACCCCCATCGGCAATCTCGAGGACATCACTCTCCGGGCACTGCGTGTGCTTAAGGAAGTTGACGTCGTGCTGGCCGAGGACACACGTACCTCGTCCGTGCTGCTGCGCCACTATGACATACACACCCCGCTGCGTGCGCATCACCGCAACAACGAGCACAAGAGTGTGGACGGCATAGTGCAGGAGATAGAAAGCGGCAAGGAGATGGCACTCATATCCGATGCCGGGACACCGGGCATTTCCGACCCCGGCTTCATGCTGGCGCGCGCCTGCCGCGAGGCGGGTATCGACGTGGAATGCCTGCCCGGACCCACCGCTTTCGTACCGGCCATGGTAGCCAGCGGCCTCCCATGCGACAGGTTTGTGTTCGAAGGCTTCCTGCCCCTCAAAAAAGGGCGGGCCACCCGACTGCAGCAACTTGCCGCTGACCCCAGAACCGTAGTGATTTACGAATCGCCGTTGCGGTTGCCGCGGACATTGCGCCAGCTGGCCGAAGTTTTCGGGCCCGACCGCCAGGCGGCCGTGGCGCGCGAGATTTCAAAACTCCATGAGGAGAACCGCCGCGACACCCTCCAAAACCTGGCCCAACATTACGAGCAGAACAAACCCAAGGGAGAAATTGTTATTGTAATCGAAGGTTGCAAAGGCAGAAACCATGCCTGTGACGAAAACGACCTTAATCCGATTGAATAAAAGACATTATAAACGAATATCATCAATAAACATCGATATGAAAAAACTAATGTTATTTGCGGGCGTCGGAGCCATATTGCTGGCCGGCTGCTCGGGCAACCAGAAGAAAATTGACGAAGATTCGCTTCGTATCCAGGAACTGACAGCCGAATATCAGGAGGCTACGGACTTCAACGACTCGCTCATGCTTCTGATGGGCGACATCTATACCGGTCTGGATTCAATCAATACCCAGGAGGGCCTTCTTTACAACATGAACAATGGCGAAGGCGTGGACCGTCGCCAGGAAATCCGCAACAATCTGTCGCAGATCAAGGCACGTCTGGCAGCCAACAAGGCTCTGCTGGCCGAGATGGAGGCTAAGGTCAACGCCAGCGGCAAAGCCAACGGCGTACAGAGCAAGACCATAGCCCAGCTGCGCGCCCACATCGAGCAGCAGGATGCCAAAATCGCCAAACTGGAAAGCGAACTGGCCGGTGCAAAGGCCACTATCGACACGCTTAACACCACCGTGGCCCGGACTCAGGAAGACCTGAAGGCCGAAAGCGCCGCCAAGGAAGAAGCCCAGGCCGCAGCCGCCGAGGCTACCGCCGCAGCCAACGAAGCCAACAAGGTTTACTATGCCATCGGCTCGAACAAGGAACTGAAGAAGAAAGGCCTGCTGGAGAAGAAGTTCCTCGGCTCCACCAAGGTGCTGAAGGGCCAGTTCGACGCAAGCTACTTCACCGCAGCCGACCGCCGCACACTGAAGTCAATTCCCACCGGCGCCAAGGACGTGAAGATCTGGACCAACGTTCCCGCAGGTTCCTACCGCATCGTCGGCGAGAAGGACGGCCCCAAGACCATCGAGATCACCAATCCCGAGAAGTTCTGGCAGCTCAGCTCCTACTGCGTGATCCAGATCAACTGACACGCACGCAGACGATTCCACAAGCTGACAGACATTACGAATTGAACATCGAAGCAGAGTTATGAAACGACTGCTGTATCTGATAATGATAACCCTTCTCTTTGTGGGCTGCAAGCCCACGGAGAAGGGTTATCAGGCTGCATACGACGCAGCTAAAAACAAGCGCGAGGCAGCCGCGCGCGAGCAGATGCTCCCTGCGCAGGGCCTTCAGAGCGACGACGGCCCGCAGCTGCGAGTCGTAGACGGCGATTCCATCTATGTATTGCGCGCCATAATGCGCACCGAGGACTCCAAACGGGCTCCCAGACCATGGCTTCTCGCCGTGGGAGTCTACAGAATGTCAACCAATGCCAAGGCCAACGCCCAGCGACTGCAGCAGGCCGGCTATCCCCGTGCCGTCTGGCTGAAAGGACCTGAAAACAACTGGTACACTATCAGCGACTATGCCCAGAGCCTTGATTCTCTCAAGGCCATGTCGCGCCGGTTCAAGGACACACATCCGGACTATCCGTACGTCGGACTCCCCGCCAGTCCGGTAATCATCAACGCATTCTAACAGCGCACCATCATAGTAGCGCAGGCTGTCCCCAGCCGCGCACAGATACGGTCCAAATGCCTATTAAACCCGTGTCTCTGCGTGTCCCGGCGACAGTCTGCGCTTCTATTTGTCGGTTAACGTATCAAAATTTTGATTGCAAAAGGCCCGTTTCTTAGCACAAAATGTTAAAATCACGGTTTTTTATGACATTTTAGACTCCAAAACTTCAAAATATTTGGAAAAATGGTTGGAAAACTTTAAATTTGCAAAATGTTAATACAAGTGCACACTTTTTAACAAACTGACAACAAAATTGCAAGGAATCCAAACATCTAAGCCTCAGCGGTATTAAGGTTAAACAGGTCTTCGATCTGGATTCTACCGGAGCCCATAGCGACGGAAAAGAGAGATAAACACATACATACACAAGAGAGAAATAACATTAAAATAGTAAAGGTATGAAAAAACTCTTTATGATCATGGTGACGCTGATGTGCGTTAGCTGGGCGGCGATAGCTCAGAACCGCACTATAAGCGGCACGGTAGTCGACGCAGGGAACAACGAACCCCTGATCGGCGCCACAGTCATGCCTATCGGAGGTGGACAAGGCTCCGCTACCGACGTAGACGGCTACTTTACGCTTAACGTGCCGGCATCTGTCAAATCAGCCAAAGTGACTTATGTGGGCTATAAAGAGCAGACAGTTGCACTCCATGAAGGCATGAGGGTTCGTCTTGAATCTTCATCCACCAATCTGCAGGACGTCATCGTAGTGGCTTACGGTACGGCAAACAAGGAGTCACTGACAGGTTCGGTAGCAGTTGTAGGCGATGCCGCCATCGAGGACCGCACAGTCACTTCCGTCACGGCAGCCTTGGAAGGTAATGCCCCAGGTGTACAGGTCAACAACTCCGTATCCTATCCCGGATCGTCTCCTTCCATCCGTATCCGCGGTTTCAACTCCGTAAACGGTAGCCAGTCGCCCCTGTATGTTGTGGACGGCGTTGTATATGAAGGAGATATCGCCGACATCAACCCGGCTGACGTTGAGTCGATGTCCGTATTGAAGGACGCCGCATCCTGCGCTCTGTATGGTAACCGTGGTGCGAACGGCGTCATTCTGGTCACGACCAAACGTGCCAAGAACGTCGGCAAGGTTGACGTGACTCTGTCAATCAATCAGGGTATTTACGAACGTGCCATACCTTTCTACAGCCGTCTGGGTGCCAACGATTGGATGGAACAGTCCCTGATTGCATATACCCGCGGCAAACTGCCCGCCTTCGACTCATGGGAGGACGCCATCGCAAGTTGCGGCAAGACTTTCGTGAACGATATGCTGATGCGCGAAAATATCTACGGCGTGGCCAATGACGCAGTGTTCACACCCGAGGGCAAGGTTGTAGGCAATCCTCTTCCCGGATATACGGACCTTGACTGGTGGAAGGCCATAGGCCAGACCGGTTACCGTCAGGAATACAACGTGAACGCAACGGCAGCAACCGAGAAATTCAACGTATTCTCCAGCTTCGGATACCTCAAAGAGAACGGCTATGTGAAGGAGTCTGACTTCGAGCGTTTCAACGGCCGTCTGGTTGCCAACTACAATCCTGTAAGTTTCTTCAAGACCGGTTTCAATCTGAGTGCAAGCTACAGCAACTCGCAGATAGCCGGTGTCGATGAGGACAACTACACAAAAGACGAGTTGAACTATACCACCAACCCGTTCCTCACGATGATGTATGCTCCCGTTCAGCCTTATTATGCACACTATACTCTGGCTGATCAGGAAGCTGATCCGAACCATGTGGCCGGTAATATCATCTACGACGAGGCCGGCAAGCCCGTATGGGGCACATCCGGTCTGAACAAGGACAATAACGTGGCCTGGGGCATGCGTCTCGACTCCAACAACATTACGAACCTGGCCGTAACCGGTAACGTATACGCCACGGGCGTTCTGCCTTACGGTTTCGAAGTCAGCCTGCGCGCATCGATGTACCGCCGCAAGCAAAACAGCAAGAAGTACAGCAACAATCTTGTCGGATCGCAGCAGAATGTCGGCGGTCTTGACGTTGAGTCGTACGGTGAAAATTCGTACACCTTCATGCAGCAGCTGAGCTGGAACCATGACTACGGCTTGAACAACATCGACGTGTTCCTCGATCACGAGAACTATGAGATCAGCTACGACGACCGCTTTGTACGTATGTCTGGCCAGCTGATGGACGATATGCCCTACATGAGCAATTTCGAGACTCCCGACGTGGCATCCGACGGCGTAGGCAAACTGCGCCCCGAGTCCTATCTGGGTCGCGTACGTTACAACTACGATCAGAAATACTTCGCCGAGGCTTCTATCCGTCGCGACGGTACCAGCCGCTTCGCCAAGGACAACCGTTGGGGTACATTCTGGAGTGTCGGTGCAAGCTGGATTATCTCGAAAGAGAAATTCATGCAGAACCTCGACTGGCTCAATTATCTGAAACTCCGCGCAGCTTACGGTTCTGTAGGTAACGACGCCACCGCCTCGTTCTATGCTTCCTACTCCACTTACGTGATGAGCACATACGACAAGGTCGGTATCGCATTCCCCTACACAATCCCCGGCGACAATCTTAAATGGGAGTCCACCAAGACACTGGACGTTGCCCTTGAAGGATCTCTGTTCGACGATCGCTTCAACTTCAGCATCGGCTATTACAACAAGCAGAACGCCGATCTGCTCTACAACGTGACCAAGCCTATGTCGGCCGGCGCCACATATCGCGGCGAGGCCCTGAAAGTGCTCCAGAACATCGGCACCATGCTCAACTGGGGATGGGAGCTGCAGTTCGGTGTGGACATCATCCGCAACAAGAACCTTACGTGGAACTTCAATGTCGACGCATCGTTCCTGAAGAACAAGATCGTGAAGCTGCCTAACGGCGAGGACATCCCCGGCCAGGCACTGTTCCTGGGCAAGAGCCTCTACGAGCACTACAGATACACATGGGCAGGTATAGACAAGGCCACTGGTCATTCGCTCTACTACATGGCACCCAATTCTCCCGATTATTACACATATGACGAGAATGGCGTCAAGAAATACAACGAGACTCTGTATGAGTCGCGCGTGAAGGCCGCCAAGGAATCCGGAGCATATTTTGAGATCGACGGCAAGGGTTATACCGACCGTCCCGAATATGCAGGTCGTGAAATCCAAGGCACTTCGCTACCCACCGTCTACGGTTCGTTCGGTACTTCGCTGAACTGGAAAGGTATCAATTTCGGCCTGCTGTTCACATACTCGCTGGGCGGAAAGACCTACAACAGCATGTATCAGTCGCTGATGTCGCAGAGTTCCACAGGCGCAAACGCCCTGCATAAGGACATCCTCAAGGCATGGACCGCTCCCTACGGCGTTCAGAACGAGGACGGAACCTGGCAGCATGCCATCGACAAGAACGGCGTACCCGTTCAGGACTATGAGCTCAACCAGTACAACAACATGGGTTCGTCCCAGTTCCTGATGAGCAGCAGCTATCTGACTCTGAAGAACCTCAGCATCAGCTACGACTTCCCCAAGAAGTGGATGAACGCTTTGAAATTGCAGAACATCAACATAGGCTTCTCGGTCGACAACCTCTTCATCGTAACCGCCATGAAAGGTCTGAATCCGCAGTATAGCTTCAGCGGAAGCCAGGGCAACTACTACGTGCCCTCCCGCGTATATAACTTCTCGCTCAGTTTCAAGTTATAAATTAAAAAAGAAACCGAAATGAAAAAGAACATCATAATCAAAGGTATGTTTGGACTGTGCGGCGCCTTGATGATGACGGGATGTTCGGACAACTATCTGGACCTTGCTCCGGAGAGTGACCCGAGTACCAGCACAATCCAGAACAACACCAAGAATGCACTTCTGGCCGTTCGCGGTATCGCCCGCTTCATGAATACCCAGTATTCGGAGGTGTCGACCGGCAACCAGTATAACGGCGAAGCGTACATCAACACCATCTATAACGACGCCATGGGTCAGGATGCTTATGTGCTGTTGGCATTCCAGCAGTTCGGCGCATCCATGTCCAACTGGAACTCCATGGGCACCGAGCGTGCCTCCTGGTTCACCTATCTGCCCTGGAATTACAGCTACACTCTCATCCGTCAGGCCAACATGATTCTTGACGGCATCGACGAGATGCAGGGTGAAGAGGGCGCCATCAATCTGGTCAAGGCCGAGTGCCTCACCTACCGTGCACATGGATATACGAAGCTCCTGCAATACTATGCTCCCCGCTGGGAGGACTCCGACAACGGTCAGAAGTATTGTCTCGTACTTCGTGAGACCGCCTCTTTGGGCGATACTCCTCTCGTTACGATGAACGACATCAAGAAGCGCATCTACGACGATCTTGACGAGGCTTTGAGATGCTATGACGCCACAACCCAGACACGTGAGTACAAATGGGAACCTTGCCGCGAAATCGCATGCGGAATCTATTCGCGCGCAGCGCTGATTTTCCACGATTGGGAGACCGCACAGAAGATGGCCAAGGAAGCCCAGAAGGGTTTTGACGTTATGGACAACAAGACTGCGTTCTCAGGATTCTACGAGACCAACAACGACTTTATGTGGGAATCCAGCTCCGAAGACAGCGACATCTACTATTGGTCCTGGGGTAGCCACTACGCCTGCAACGGCCAGTATACCAATTCCTGGGGTCTCTGCAACTCCATTTCCCTTGACCTCTACAATCAGCTTGATGCTAAGGACGTGCGCCGCGACTGGTTCATGACTCCCGACAAGATTGTAGGCAAGACCGGCCTTGCCAATCGCGGCAATCTCACGCTGGAAGCTTTCTGGGATCCCTCGCTGGTCAGCCCGACGGACTGCGATATGAGCATCGGCCCTACGACAGACCCGAAGGACGGCAAGCGCTGGGGTATGGCGAATGCAGTAGCGTATTTCGGTCTTGAATACATGAGAAATACCTTCAAGGGCGACATGTCCAAGATGGTTAACGAAACTCCGTTTGCCTGCTACATGCAGTACGGATCCACCGTACAGGGAGGCTATATGATCGATAAGGGAATTCAGGCAAAATTAGGCAAATGCGCTCTGGGTGCCCAGTACAAGTTCTGGTCGCTTGCCCCTTACGGTACGAGCACATATCCCTTTATGCGCTGCTCCGAGATGGTTCTCAATGAGGCTGAGGCCGCTTACGAGGCCGGAGACTATGGGACTGCCAAGGCTTGTCTGGAGAAAATCAACAAACTCCGTATACCCGGTTACACATGCACAAGTTCCGGAGAGGCACTGCGCGACGAGATTCGTCTCTGCAAGCGTATCGAGCTTTGGGGCGAAGGCATGAGCTGGTCAGATCTGAAGCGTTGGAATCTGGAAATGAAACGTCGTCCCTGGGTTGAGAACAAAACCACATCCGGCAACTGCGGCGCATCGTATGCCATCATACGTAAAGCCAACGAGCAGGCCGGCTGGCGTTACGCTGTTCCGGCATGCGAGCGTGATTTCAACAAGGCTATCGACGCTTCTCTCCTTCCGAAGCCCGAAGAATACTCCCCCGCAACACTGCTGAAGGAATAATCTTTGATACGAAGAACTTGAAAAAGGGATGTGTCACTCGGCACATCCCTTTTAATTTTATTATCTATAAATTTGGCGGATTACAAAAAAATTTGTTATTTTGTCAAAAATTATTAATATAGACTGACAAATTGCAAGTGTCTAAAAAGAGAATTGACGCTAAAAGTTAAAATAATAACCACAAAAGATAAAATTAGGAATATGAAGAAATCAATGCTCTTTGCGCTCGGAGTAGCGACCGCGCTGGGGATGTCGGCGGCACCGTTGACTCCGCAACAGGCGCTGGAACGCATGCAGCAGGGACGTATGGGCAAGGTTTCGGCCGTGAAGGTCGACGCGCAGCCCGTATTCACCCAAACCACTGCCGACGGTGTTCCCACTCTGTATGTATTCAACTGCCCGGACAATCAGGGATACCGCATTCTGTCGGCTGACGATGCTGCATATTCCGTGATCGGATATTCCGACACAGGCAGCATCGACCCTGACAATATGCCTTCGCAACTTCGATGGTGGTTGCAGATGAGCGGCGATATGATATCTCATTACGCCGGCAGGATCAGCAACGGCGACGCGGCTCCGGCAAATGTCGCCAAAGAACGTATCGAACCTCTTTGCAAGTCGAAATGGAACCAGGACAAGCCGTATAACGGCATGAGTCCCAAAATAGGAACCAGAAGCACCTATACCGGATGCGTCGCCACATCGATGGCACAGGTGATGTATTACCACAAGTATCCCGAGATCGGCGAAGGTTCAAATTCATACAGATGGGAGACCGCTTCCCAGACCTTGTCCATGAATTTCGACGAGGCTCCGTTTGAGTGGAATAATATGCTTGACGTATATACTGGCAGCAACTACACTACCGAGCAAGGAAATGCAGTGGCATATCTGATGAAAGCCTGCGGTTACGCAGTGAATATGAACTATGGCCTGAGCGCGTCGGGTGCTCAGGGTGCCCGCATAGCTTACGCTCTCAGGACATTCTTCAAATACGACGGAAACTGCACTGTGAAATACCGCATGGCATACTCCGAGACCGAATGGGCCGACATGGTCTACAACAACCTGAAGACAGCCGGACCCGTAATCATGAACGGTCATGAATATGAGTCGGCCGGACACTCGTTCATCTGCGACGGCTATGACGGCAACGGATATTACCACTTCAATTGGGGATGGAGCGGCATGAGCGACGGATATTTCTCGCTTGAAGCACTTAATCCTAACGCACAGGATATAGGTGGAGGATCAGGCGACGGTTTCAACTACGGTCTGAACGGTATCTTCGGTATCCAGCCTCCCACGGGCGACCCGGTGGTACAGGAGCCCGACAACATGCTGTGCTACGGTGGCGTGCATGCCACTCTCACCGGCAGCTCGCTGCAGTTTATCCAGAACGAATGGTATCCGCAGGGATGGTATGACGCAATGGACCATGACATCAGCGTCAACATGGGAGCCACTATCGAACCGGTGGACGGCACGGCCGGAGAGCCTATCGACCTTGTCGGCTACTTCGGCAACAGCCGAATCGTGAAACTCAGCCCCGGATCATACTACCCCTCCGTTGACGGACCCAAAGTGACTCTACCATCCTTGAGCGACGGACGTTACAAGGTGACGCTTACTATCCGAGACATGACTTCCGGCTCAACTGCCCGCTATCCTATCATCGTTTCCTACGGTTGCCCCAATTATGTATATGTAAATGTGGCAGGAGGCGTGATGACAGTGGAAAATGTAGCCGTAGCCGAACTGGTAGCCGAAGGCCTTACTCTGGAATCCGACCTGTATTATGACTGCAACGCCCGCTACAAGGCTCTGCTGAAGAACGACAGCGAGTTTCAGCTGACACAGAACATAGCGCCGGCCTTACTGAAGAACGGTAAAATCATGATGGTCGGCAATCAGGGTCCCACAACCGTGGATCCCAAAAGCGAAGGCGAATATGAGTGGATATGCAAAATGAAAGTCCAGAGCGGCGTACCCGCACCCACTTCAGCCATGCAATATGAACTGGCGATAATCAATCCGGTCACAAAGGAAATCCTCGGTAAATACGGCAACGTGACGATCAATCCGAAGCCCCAGAGCGCGCGCCTGCAGGCTGACTCCTTCGTAATCGACGGCGCTACTAAGGAAACCATAGAAACCAATAACGGCAAAGGAACAGCCACTGTGAATGTCATTCCGACCAACAAGTTCAACACCGTATTACAATACACCGTGGACACAGGCTTCTTCGACGGCGTGATTTCCTACAATATCTATCTGCGTCCTGACTTAAACGATTTTAATACTCAGGAACCCGTTGACATGGGACTTTATACATATCAGCCGTTGCAGGGAGAAGGCACCCGCGACACCCTCACCGTACCCGTCGACTTCACGCAGGCACAGACAGGATCCATCTATTCGCTCCGCATTACCTACACGGTAGGCACTGCCGAAAGACTGCTCTATAACTGCCACTTCCGCGTGCTGAGCAACGAATCGGGCATAGATGATGTCACGACCGAAGATATGGACACTCCGAAAACATACTACAACCTGCAGGGCATCGAAATCAAGAACCCGGCTCCGGGTCAGATCGTGATAGTCCGTCAGGGCAACACCGTCAGCAAGGTGCGTATGTAATCGTAATGCGTCTGCAGTCTGGAAACAGACTCGATAACATTCAGGACCATAGGCCAGGGAAAGTGTTTCCAAGCCTGTGGTCCTTAAATTTTGTTATCGAAAATACGGGTTTTTGTGTTAATTTGTCAGAATATGTAAAATAATATTGAAGAAAAGTTTGCAAATCAAAAAAACATTGTGTAATTTTGCGAAGAGTATAATCAAAGCGGTATTTTGATTGGTATCTATAATTCTTTCCAAAAGAATACATTTCCGGGATGAATCGATTATAGAAAACACGACTCACATAATTTACAGGAAGCGACTGAAAATTACTTATTATAAACTAAATTTCTTTAACTATGAAGAAAATTTACGCAGCAAGTATGGTTTTAGCCGTAGCATTCGCGGCTAACGCTGCATCGACTGAGAAGTCGGTGAAGATCGAGACCATGTCTCAGGAGAACCTGACCATGCAGGTAGCGCCTAACGCCACCGCAAAGGCCGTACAGAGTGCCGGAGCTCCCGCCAAGGCCGTCAGCTCGATTGATGACCTGGTTGGTCTGAAAGAATGGTCATGCGTAGGCTGGCTGGGACAGCCGGGCGGTAACAAATACGGTCCGCGAAGAGACGCAGTATATTTCACCAAAGCTGACGCCACGACCATCATTATGGAGAACTTCCCTTGGGGCGGCAAGCAGACCAAGATGCTTGTCAACATCAACGCCAAGACAGTCACAGTGATGGGCAACCAGCAGGTTGGCGAGAACGGCACAGGCGGTGATATGGTTTACCTTTACGTATATAACGGTTCGTTCAATAGCGAAGGCAATTTCGTACGCGGTTCCAAGCAGACATCCGTAAAAGGCACGATTAAGGATGACGGAACCGTAGAGTTCCCGGAAGGCGTTGCATTCGGTGCATCCGACCCCGACAACGAGCCTAATGGCAGCTTCTACTATCTTGACTCCAACAACGTGTTCAAAGCTCTTAACTTCAATACGCCTGTGGCTGCCGACTACGAGAGCATCGGCGTATGCCCCGAGTTCATCGACGGATGGTTCAATCCTCTATTGGAGATTGATGGCGAGGAGCCCATTGTAGACACCAACATTGAGCTTCTGCGAAACAAGACCAATCCTAATCTCATCGCACTGAAGGACCCCTATAGCAACCCTGCATGGGTTAATGAGTTTGGCTTTACAAAGCGAAACTTAGGTTATCTCCTTCTGGATATCACCGACCCAGACTGGGTTCAGGTTGTTCCGTTGGTAGACATTAACGTAGAGAACAAATTACAGGACGGCACTGTTGAGAATTATTATCCCTATAATGTGGAGGGTCTGTATGTATGGCAGGGCATCGACTATAGCGGTATACTCACTGAATGGCAGCTCTTCGGCGAGGAGAGTTCCAACCTCACTGGCAATGAGATTAACCTGTATCACCTGTATTTCGGTATCGACCACGCACCTACAGGCGGCTATTGGTGGAAATCTGTTCCTGATGACTTCCAGCGCCACGCATCCATCACTCTTCCCGACGGATGGACGTCAGGCATCAACAGCGTAATGGGCGAGGTTAACGCTCCCGTTAAGTACTACAACCTGCAGGGTATGGAGGTAAGCGCTCCCGTCAAGGGTCAACTCACCATCAAGAAGCAGGGCAACAAGTCCGTAAAGTTCATCGCTAAGTAAATCATTCATTCCCTATAAAAAGAGGCAATGCCTATAGGCATTGCCTCTTTTTATTTGTCTGAGTCTATTGTTTTTGCCTTAAATTTGTTAACTTTGTAGGAAAGTATCGGCTAATAGTAGGGTGGCCTGTCCCAGCCGCGCACAAACTCGGACAAAAGCCGATTAACAATAGTAGCGCGGGCTGTCCCCGGCCGCGCATAGCAAAAGACAAAAAGCATATTAAAAAGAACATCAATATGGTTAAGTATCCGGTCAGCGAATCAAGCTTCAGAAAAATAAGGGAAGGCGGATTTGCCTATGTAGACAAAACTGCATACATACATCAGTTGGTAGGAGAAGGAACTTATTTCTTCCTGAGCCGCCCGCGCCGCTTCGGCAAGAGCCTGCTCTTGTCGACCATGTACTCCTATTTCAACGCAGACCGCGAGCTGTTCAAGGGCCTCGCCTTAGACAGCCTCGAACCCGAGGAATGGACCAAATATCCGGTACTTCGACTTGACTTCTCCCATCGTGGGTATAATACTCCCTATGACTTACCGAAAGCCCTTGCCGATACACTTGACGAATGGGAGAAAAAATATGGCGTTCCGAATCCGGACGATACTCCGGACGGTCGTTTTCATAAGTTAGTCAGAAACATTCACGACACCACCGGTCAGAACGTTGTCGTTCTCATCGACGAGTACGACAGCCCGATTGTCGATGTCCACGACAACCCGGAGCTGGAGAAACTTAACCGAAAGATCCTCCACGATTTCTACCGAGTGATGAAGTCAAATACCGACTGCCTTAAGTTCGTGTTCCTGACAGGCGTGGGCAAGCTCGGCCAGATCAACATCTTCAGCGGCCTGAACAATATCATGGATATCTCGCTAATGCCGCAATACTCGGCTATCTGCGGCATCACGACACAGGAACTGACCGACAACTTCAAAGAGGGCATCGAGAATCTGGCACAGAAACGCAAATGGACGTACCAAGAGACGCTACTGAATCTGAAATCTCAATACGACGGCTATCATTTCTCCGAAGATCTGATTGACGTCTACAATCCCTTCAGCCTCGTCAAGGCATTATACTCGGTTAGTATCAGCGATTATTGGTTCCAGTCGGGCACTCCCACACGGTTGATTCATCAGTTCCTGGAAAACGACTGGGGAACCCCAGACCTGGAAGGATCCGTCATGTCCAGGAACATGCTTGAGAGTGGCGATGTATTAGGCGACAATCTTGCTCTGAGTTGCTTCTACACCGGTTATCTGACCATCAAGAATTACAATACCCGAAGGGACAATTTTGTCTTAGGCTATCCAAACAAAGAAGTCCGCAACGGATTCTTCATGAATCTATTGGAGACCGCAAAAAAATGGGATATGGGTCGAGCTTATAATTTTGTAGACTCGCTGAACGACTTCATAGACAATGATGACATCAAGGGCTTCCTGCTGGAGATGAAGTCATTCCTGGCCGGTATTCCATATATGGCGTATACCGACAAGGAGCCGCAATGGCAGAAGGACATACTGATCATATCGCGTCTGGTAGGTCTGCAGGTGGAAGCGGAACGGCGCATGTCGTCGGGCCGCATGGACATGGTCCTGGACGGAACCAAGGCCATCTACATCATCGAGTTCAAGTATGGCGGCACGCCCGAAGAGGCGTTGGCGCAGATTGACAAGAAGCAGTACGCCCTCCCCTACCAGAATTCCTTGAACCCCAAACCCGTCGTAAAGGTCGGCGTCAACATCTCCCCCGAGACCCGTACCATCGACGGCTGGATCATAGAAAATGCATAATTAAGAATGCATAATGCATAATTAGTAGCGGGCTGTCCCAGCCGCGCATCAACTCGGACAAAAGCCGATTGACAATAATAGCGCGGGCTGTCCCCGGCCGCGCACAGCAAATGACAAAAAGCATATTAAAAAGAATATCAATATGGTAAGATATCCTATAGGTCAGGCAGATTTTGGAGAGATAAGACGCACCGGTTGTCTCTATGTGGACAAGACCATGTTCATTCATGAACTTGTGTCTTCCGGCAAGTTTTTCTTTCTGAGCCGCCCGCGCCGCTTCGGCAAGAGCATGCTCATATCCACAATGGAGGCGTATTTCCGGGGTGAACGCGAACTGTTCAAGGGCCTGGCCCTCGACACGCTGGAGTCGGAGGAATGGACCAAATACCCGGTGCTTCATCTGGACTTCACCCGCAGCGGTTACAACAACACCGAGGACCTGCAACGGTTCCTTGAGAAAGTGGTTGGCGACTGGGAAAAAGAGTTCGGCACCTCGTATCCTGATCAGACTCCCGACTGGCGTTTCGATCAGCTTCTATCCGACATTTACGCACGTACTGGTCAACCTGTGGTAATACTTATCGATGAGTATGACAGTCCGATCGTCGATGTCCACGACAAACCGGAACTGGAGAAACTCAACCGCAAGACATTGCACGATTTCTACCGTGTGATGAAGTCTAACGAAAAATATCTGAAATTTGTGTTTCTTACCGGTGTGGGTAAGCTCGGCCAGATCAACATCTTCAGCGGCCTGAACAACATCATGGACATCTCGCTCATGCCGCAATATTCGGCCATTTGCGGCATCACGACTCAGGAACTCACAAACAACCTCAAAGAAGGTATCGAGGATCTGGCACAGAAACGCAATTGGACTTACGAAGAGACATTGCTGAGACTGAAATCTCAATACGACGGTTATCATTTCTCGGAGGATTTAATCGATATATACAATCCTTTCAGTCTCGTTAAGGCATTATACTCTAAAAGCATCAGCAATTATTGGTTCCAATCGGGCACTCCCACCCGGTTGATTCACCAGTTTCTCAAAAATAACTGGGGACATCCTGATTTAGAAGGGACCCTTGTGTCTGCTTCTGATCTGGACAGCGGCGACGTACTGGGTAATAATCTTGCCTTGACCTGCTACTATACGGGATATCTCACGATAAAATCATATAACGCCAGACGTGAAATATATACGTTGGGATATCCCAATACGGAAGTACGCACAGGATTCTTCAAGAATATGATGGAAACTGCCAGAAACTGGGACTCGGTCCGTACTACAAACTTCATTTTTTCACTACAGGATTTTATACAGGATGACGATATCGTGGGCTTCCTGCTGGAGATGAAGTCATTCCTGGCCGGTATTCCATATATGGCGTAT